>Ga0116229_10001952_pt1 | contig 32963 bp, 24 predicted proteins | sample S1TSphgellanicum_3_FD_87313 | JGI IMG/M metagenome (GOLD analysis project Ga0116229, IMG submission 87313) | Host-associated microbial communities from peat moss isolated from Minnesota, USA - S1T2_Fc - Sphagnum magellanicum MG | ecosystem: Host-associated > Plants > Peat moss > Unclassified...
CATGTAGGAAACCCCTTCTACATCATACTATGGGCTTTACCTATCATAAAACATGAGTAAACATGCATACATCATACTACGGGGTTTACCCATCCTAAAACATGAGGCGAAGATTACGATGAACCTAAACATGCATATATCATACTATGGGCTTTACCCATCCTAAAACATGAGGCAAAGATTATGATGAACCTAAACATGCATAGATCATACTACAGGCTTTACCCATCCTAAAACATAAGGTGAAGCTCATCATGAACCTAAACATGCATAGATCATACTATGGGCTTTACCTATCATAAAACATGAGGCGAAGATGAACCCAAACATGCATAGATCATACTATGGGCTTTAGCTATCATAAAACATGAGGCGAAGATGAACCTAAACATGCATAGATTGTGAAGCATAGGTGAGGGAGTGTTCTTACACCTGCTCCTTAAGAGTGGGAGGGATCTTTTACGCATGTAAGGTTGAAAGGGATCCTATCTCCACCCATAGGGAGTTGGCATAATATCCCTCCTCGCTCTCTCATCTTTTCAAGGAGGGATAATTTACAAATACAAGGTAGGTGTCATTGGATACACAAGGAATTTGAATGTTTCATGTGTAATGCAAGGCCCCAATGTAGGGGCCTTCCTAAAAGAAGGGCCCTACAAGTGATACTTGAATTTGTCTCACATGTCAATCCCTACCGATGGGCCTCGCCCACCATATAAAACATGAGACAAATCCTATCACAAGCTTTAAACATATGTAGGTCACAAAGTGTTGGGAGTGGGAAGAATCTCGTCCTTACTATTTAGGAATGGGAGGGACTTTCCACCTTTAACTAACTAGGCATAAGATCCTTGCTCTATTTCAAGAAGGGTATTCATGAATATAAGGTGCCTTCCAATTACATTTAGAATTTTGAACATTGTGCCAAATCTTTAAAAATGTGTTGTTGTCATAAATGAATCGCAAATATGATTTTATATGGATTATCAAAGTATGAATCAAAAGTTCATGGACTTGCCTTCTTGTCATGAATAATTATTATTCCACATTTAAGGGTAGTGTTTTTTTTTTTTATTGGCGAATTTCCACCAAATTTTGATTTTAAAAATATGATTTTGACCTATGCAAAGGATTTTTCATGAAAAAAATGACCCAAATTTGTCAAATTTGAAATCTTATTTTTTCAAATCACCAATTTTTCAAATTGTCAATAGGTAGCCAAAAATATAGAAACATTCTATTTTATATTTTATATTTTCATATCTAGTATGTAACCAAATTTAACTAAATTATTTTGCGAATGATCGTCACTTTGGCTACATCACAAAATACTTAAAAGAAACCTTGTGTAAGGGTAGGTTATTGAAAATTTTATATAAAATGTAAAAGGTTGAAATTAATAAGGTTATTAGTAGTTTATTCAACAATAACTATCATTGATATACTAAAATTATTCATAGATGTCATGTGAAGTGCTCATATGTAGACAAGATATAACAAGTGGTTTAGTACACATCAATATTCAAGGGTGGCAAGAAATATTCATAACAAGGTAAGTACATGGTTTTTCAAGAAGCCCATCATTCTTTCAAAAGTGTTTGTATCTTCAAGTCTTTTGTTCCCCTTTTTTAGCACATATTTTTTTCACTCCTCTATCTTTGCATTAGTCTTTGTAACTTATGTTTTCTTGATGTTTATCATCTCTTTAACTTTATGTGCATTTTTGCTTCACCATCATCCACAATCCTTGATCACTAAAGTTTTTGTTCATAGTTTTTCACTTTGCAATGATTTCTACAACCTTTATGTTTAATATATGCCTATCATCTTTTTGAATATGCAAATGCATCTTTGTCTCATTGTCTTTTGCATTTTGATTAACAATTTTTTTCACACTCCACTTTACGTTGATATTTGTAACTTTGTAAACATTGTGCTTTACAACACATCTTGCATCCATGGGAAGTCATTCCTTTAGTTAAGTTCTTTTATCTAGTTTTGCAAACATGAATTGACAATGTACAACTATGAAGCAACTAAATTGAACAAATTTCTCACGTCTTTTCAAGGTGATGATGCATTGTTTGTTTTTGAAAAAATGGATAATGTTTTCATTTTGCACTAATGTCAAATCGCATGGTGTATTAACTACTAAATAACAAAAAAGTTAAGGACTCAATCAAAACGTGATATACCCCTCATATTCCCATTTTTCCATCATGCAATACAATGATTACAAATGGATCAATTTCTTTCATGTCAATAGAAATTTTGTACAACATTTAACACAAAATCAAAATCTATAATGAAAAAGAACGTGAAATATATTATCCTTGTGACTATATTTGTAGCTTATAATTTGTATAAGTTATGCATGTATTTAAGTATTTCCATTATTAAGAATTTTTTACTATTGGGAAGTCAAGTGTCCATTTGGTCTTCCATGATTTGTTTTTGTTATCAACTTAATTATAAAAAATAAACTCAAATAGCAAAATGGGAATGACTTGGTTGAGATTATGGACAAATTTAAGGACTTGTATGGCCTATTAGCATTATAAATGGTGCAAATATTTATGTTTACAAATCATTCGAAGGTCGAAGTTTTTGTAGTTGACTAGGTGTTATTCATTCAAATTAAAAGGCTACAACATTCAAATGCAATCTATAGTGAACAATCAAAAGAGGTTTTGAAATGTGTTTATTGAATCCCTAGCTTTGTCAATGATGCACAAGTCTTCAAACTTTCTTCTTTGGACCATAAGGTCATAGAAGGAAATTTTGTTATCAACAATGGACATGAAGGTATATTATGACCTTCCATTCGAAAGATAAGGGTTATCCCCTACTACTTTGGTTGATGTTATTACATAAGTAATCAAAATTATGCCACACTATTTTTGAAATCATGTATGATTGATAGTTGTGTTGTGACAAGAATGTGTTTGGGAACTTTTTCAATGTATTAAAAGAAATTCAAAGAGTTTTTGCTAAAGACCAACTTATGTATCTTTTTGCTATCTAATGTAATGGTGTGTTATTGTTTGTTGAATAATTTTATTTTCAACAAGACAGATGAAAACATAAAATCATTAATGATTTAATTAAAAGTAATTGAACCAAGTTGGAAAGAGGAAGCATGAACAAAAAAATCTAATAGAAGTAGGTAATAACCTTGATAGTTAACATTTTCCTTTGCATGCTAATGAAATCTCCAAATAGTACAATGAATGCAATTAAAATAATATCTTGAAAATCATGGGCCATGGGTTCAGAAATGCATATTCTAACTTGTGGTTTTATGTTTCACTAAAATAAAAGAATGTACACGAATAATGTGTAAGACTAGAAACGAAGGTTCAAAATTGAAAGTTTAGAATTTAAAACTAAAATTGAAAGTATGAAATCTAATGTCAAAAACTAAAAACTAACTACTCTTGTTATTCTTGATCTTCCAATTAACTTCATGATCATAACCACATGAAGTTGGTTTCTCTATTTTATTTTTTTTGATGAATTTGAAAGTAGGTGATTGGTGGAAGCATTTCAATTCTATATTGAATAAAAGCATGACACATTATTGAATCAAGTTTGCTAGAATGTTCACCATGTTTTTGCTTATGTGATTAATTTTCTTATTTTTAGATTTCAAATATTGTAGTTTGCCTTTCATTGTTGCTCTTGGACTTTGTTACAACATTTTTCAATTTCAAGTTGTGTGACATTTATGTTTTTTATTATGTCTTTTTTTAAACCTCAATGATTTGGGAGAAAACATTTATGCTCTTGCACTTAATACATGTGTTCTCAAGTGTTATAAGTCATGTTAGTTGATTTGTAGGCACTATTTCTAATAGAATGTTCACAATATTGACAACATTTGTAAATGACAAATGAACTTTTAGTAATCATCTAAATTTAGAATATGTAATTGACTCTTTAATGTTCCATTTGTAACTAGTCGTCCCTCTAGATAGTTCCACACTACATTGTCCTTTTATACATGTCACAATGCAAAAATGTTGAACCCTCTAAATATTTGAACATTTCCACCAATGTTTTGCTTGTGACCATGTAGTAAAAATCTTTGATGAGGTTCATTAATCCAATGAATAAATCCACTAGAAGATTCCTATGACCCTAAAAAAGTACACAACTTTCAAAACCCTAGAAGAGTCTAATAAGCACAATCAAATCATATTTGTTTGACTGCTCCCTATTTCTAATTAGCTAAATACTAGTTTGAATGGTCCAAGCGGGTTGTTATTAATAGTCATCCATCTATTTACAATTTGGGTTTTAGTTTTGTGGGTGGGGTTGAAAAAAAATTAATAACTAAAACTTTGATTTCTCTTTGTAAGGTCACATATCGAATGTTGGTGGAGATATTCTTATAATGTCTTTTAATGTACATAGGAATTATTTATATGCCTTAAAAAGGTAATATAAAAATTTAAAAACCATATAATTATTTTAAAGTTTAGAGAGAACTTTCCAATGTGTGTAACATCTTGTGTTGCAATTCTTTTAGAATTATAAATGGAAACCAAAATCTTTATTAAAGGTGTTAGTACAAGTGACAATACACATTTAGGTATTTCTTGGAAGGGAAAATTTGATAAAGTTATTTTCAATGTGACAATTTTGATTTTGATTGAAATATTTTCATTCAAAGTGTTCTATAATATATCGAGAAGGATGGGCACAATTTACTCTTGCAAATCTTGATTTTTTATAGATACATGCATTATGAAGATGATGACATCATGGGAAAATGTGTAAAAATGGTCTCATAATCTAGTTTCTTGAGGAGTAGTTTCACATTACAATGGACAAAATTTAAGAACATGGTCACCTCATGAAAGGTCTTGTGACATTAAAATTGAGGTGTGGTAGAATCCATTGGATCCTCTTCATGTGGTGAAGTGTAAACCCCATCTCCCTTAGCATAAACATCTTTCACAAGCAAAAGTGTATTTATTGTAGAACATCCCTCGAATGATTTGACAACCTCATAGGAGTTTGTATTGAATTTTTTTGGAAGATGGTGTTTATTCCACTCTTCAATCATCAAATCATACAATGAATTGTGGTGATCAATATCTATATGAAACTTTCTTGTAATCATAATTTAAATTGTTCCTTTTATCTTTACACATTTTGCCAAAGTGAGGAATTCTTGCTAAATTGTGATCTTGTGTAGTTCTTTGATGATTGCCCATTTTTATGTTGTGAGAAGGATTTGAGAACATGGATCAACCAATCCTTCTACAACAAGGTGCTCCACTTTCTTGCATTTAATTAGTATCAAAGCATTTGCAATCACCTTGTCTTTGGTGCAAAAGTTTGGCATATCTTTGCATTTTCTTCTTGCAATTGTGCAGAAAAATCACATCCACCTTTATTCTCCACTGATAGAAACGAATGTTTGTTGTGTGCAAGAGTAATTGAAGATGTCTTGCAAAGAAGATGCACAATGCAGACCTTCAAGAGGACAAGCATACAATGGGAATACAATGCTTTAGACATAAAAGGAGGATGATGCTTGAGCCATTGTAGATTTGTAAAACTATCATTGTACATGCAAGAATGATGAACCATCAGTTGTGGTAGGAGCAAGAATGCACAATTTTAAAAGATTTTGCACGAATGCTTCAATATTTTACTACTTGACCCTATTACTTATGTAGTTTTAAAACAATTAATTCTTCCCAAATCATCTCCTCAAATGACTCCACTCCCCTGTCCTACCGAGGTTTGTTAGTTTGTGTGGGATGTGGAGAATAGGAGAAGGGCGTGTCTTAAGAACCTTCTGGAATCTGGGGTACCTTTTTCCCGAGGCTGGTAGTCAAAAACCTCAGAACATTCAAAAGATACATTGAAAAACCTCTCAGATTATGATAACACCATGGCTGAGACCTTACAAAATAAGCCAAGGCCCTGTACAGCCTAGCAGAGAACTTAGGTTATCTTGTCTGAATGCACTGCTGCACACAGCTAAGATACAGTACTTCAAGTGGAGACATACTCAAAGTTGACCTCGATACAACAGAAAGGTTCAACACCCAGTAAAAGTTGTTAGTTTGCAAAGGTGTGACAAGGTCTTGAAGGTGTAGACAGCTACAATCCCGGTTGTCAGACAAAAACTAGCATGAACCTGAAAGCAGCAGCAGCAACAAACTGAGCACAACTGGATTTTGTATGCTCCCAAGCACCTCAGAAACTGTGAGAACTCTAGCAGAAATCCCTTTGGTGGAAATCTATTTCTATGCACCAAGGGGCTAGAAATACAGATCAGAGTTCCCACCAAAAAGCTTACAGGTTGTTGCTATCATGTTGCTAATACACCATTAAAAATCAGCAAATCACACAGCATTCAGAATGGTGCCATTCATAATGATACTACCCCAACTGGTAGCCAGGTTCAAAATTTGATTATGTGTTATCTGTCAAAAATGAATTGCTTAATGACCCACCTGAGTATTTCAGGTTATGGTGCCGCAGCCAATCTGGACCTCTTTCTTCAAAGTCAGCTTTAGAAAGTGCAGACTTCTGAAATGAACTAGATGAGGCAAACACTGAGGCACCGCGCCAGGCATCAAGTTTTGGGTCAGCCGCCCTTACTACCTTGATGGTGGCACCTAATGGTCTAGTCATTCTCAGCTCTGCGAGCAATCGCATGTCTAAGCCTTCAAAAAGGGAGTTGCCTCCAGTGAGTAAGACTGAACCCTTCATCACCCGCTCCCTGTAGTGCTGAGGCAGACGCATGAGAGCTAGTGCCAACATCTCCCCCAATCCAGCCTGATCCAATCCCATCATGGAAGGCTGCAACACAATTTCAGGGGCCCGAAACCTTTCTACACCAAGTGGAATCCGAAAGTCTTCAGCTGTTAGAGGCCGCTGTTGGACACTAGGGATCACAGTTTGAGCCCCCTGAATGAGCCCTGTTGGTGGCATAAATGAAGGGTCCAACTCCTGTTCACAAACACTCAAAAATCACCAATGGTAATGAGTGCACAGTCACATCATCAGCAGAAAAGTATTAGAGTAAACAAAAATCCATGACCCTGCCTGTTATACCAGGTCCAGAAGGGGAGCAATTTGGGGTGTAACTTTTACATCAATTGAACTATTATCAAATCACACAAAGACAGATTTACCTTAAGGCGGATATTGATTCTGGCCAACTCTGCCTCGTCCTCATCATCCTCATCATCACCATCAGCGTCTTTACCCACTCTTTTGTAGAGCTCCCAGTCATCATCATTCATGCCAAAGGTGTCCTCATCTTTCCCTCGGTCAAAGGCTGCAGTGGTGAGCAGCTTCATGCGCTCCTTCTGCACAGCACTCAATCTCTCTCCCCGGCCACTCACCCCTGATGTAAGTGATGTCACAGCACCTGCTGATGCCATTCCAGTTTTCTGCCGCTTGCTCTGATCCACCCTGGCAGATACCTCAGCTTGCCTCACCCGCAGCTCCTCCAAGTATAGCTCAGGATTTGCTCTGTCACCACCACAAACCCCTACCTTGTAAATCGAAACCTTGGATTAGTTCACACCCATTGATTTTCAATAATCAGGGAACTACACACCAAATGTAGGCAGATCCTTGCTCCATACATGTGAAAAGAACTCCCAACAGAAACAATGACGCATTTGTTAATCTTCAATTCCAACCAGAAATCCCAATAAATCAAACTCCACCTCACTCGAAGTGTTGAACTCCCTATGGGTAAATGGAGTGTTTCACACGCAGAATCCTTGTCTGATCCGTTATGTTGTGCCACTAGACTGTGGTAATGGGAGTCACAATCTGGCCATTAGAGCACATCATCCCTTCTGATGAGACCTTGTTTACCATGATCTCATCTGGTCCCAAGAGAATTGGTCTAGCTGGAAGTTCAACTAATACATGACTATTGCTGCTGCGGGTTCTTGAGGCTTCAGTAGTATACAGTTGAAGATCACATCTCAAGCTCCAGGTAAACAAGATGAACTCAAAGATGATACTGAAACAACAATCAACAACTTACAGCCGACGTTCTTCTTCTAGTTGCTGTTCTCGCTCACGTTGCAAGTCCTCTTCTTGCCGTTTTTGTTTCGCCCGAATGCGCCCCTCAGTAGTAATTTTCAAAAACTGTTGTTTCTTCTTTTCCTTTAGCTGTGCACACAAACTTCTTGGTCAGCTAGCTACTACAGAAGAATTCAAAAAAGGCTCCTGATTATAAACTCCAACCAAAATAGAACTTACTTGTTCTGGTGTGAGAAGGCTGTTAGGAACCTCAAGGAGAGGATATTTCTCTGACATTGGTATATCATCCTCTACTTTCTTAATATCTACAGGCTCCCCCTTTGCTTTTCTCAATGACATCATTGCCTTGGTTAGTGCAGCCTGCACTTCTTCACGGGAGCCAAAACTTGACGGTCCCAAAAGAGAGGCCTCTGCCTTAGCATCTTCTGCATCATCCAACTCCTGCAAAAGATACTCAAGTCCTTCAATTTCTGTCTCCAAGTCAGCAATTTTTGAGGATCGTTTAGCAAAGGCCATTTCCCGCAAGCGCTGCCCTTGTTTCTCCTTTATAGCTGCCCTTCTTGCTAACTCCTCTTCACTCGGCTGCTCCTTCTCAGGAGGTGGCACCCACGGTAATTGCCACCACTTTGTCTTGGCTTCTGCCTCTGCACCCCCTCTCTGCAGCATAATAAGATTACAAGATGGGTGATGAAAGTGTATCTAGAACAACTGCTGAATCTTTTGAGAAAGTTTTACAAATATATATATCCTCATAAATACTGAGAACCTCTCCGTACACACTATTTGAGTCAACCCAAATAGAATTGAGAGATGTTCTAGTAATGGCATAGACCTTTCAGATCTGACAACATATTGGTTGACAGGGGAGAGACGAACCCAACCCTAAAACACTGACGAGAAGTTTGAACAGTGACAGTCAAATGCATGTGCAGTGACCTTCAACAGCAACATGTATGGTAGTGATCAGCAACCATAACATTGCCACTGACTTCAACCGGTCCTGCCAGTGGGTGAATGTCAAGGTCATACATTGACCAACATACTGAGTTTCTTTCACAAGACCAGCAGTAATGGCTGCGTTGGCCACTATGCTGGCTAGCTCAACAAAATTGAAAGGAGAAGGAGATGACCAAGGAAACCAAGAAGAAAGATGAACACCAGAGCAAAAAATATCAAATGAAGAAAGAGGAAGAAAAAAGAGAAAAAGGCCAAGCATATTAAGAGTGTGATCTTTTGAAGGCAAATAACAAAGAAAAATGTCAACTCAACAGAGTAGGAACCACTGGTTGGCTGACAGAAGTTTCCTCACAACATATTTGAGTTACTGGATTCAACATATAACTACTTTTCAAACCTCAAAGACTTCTCAATTCCCAATTTACAAGGTGGTATTCACATGTCTATGAGACAAAGCCAGCAGCACAAATCACATAACTTGACCTTAAATGATGGCATCAGCAGTCAAAACTGTTCAAGAGTACAAATGTTAAATTCTAAGAAAGAGAAGGGCAGCACCTGAAAGATGCTCAGCTCTGCATGGTAGTCTTCAGCAACATAACAGTACTCTTGCTTCAGCTCTTCAACTTTCTCCCAGACTATTTCATTCCTGTTGGGCCACACAAGCCTGCTATGATCAGATGCACTTCAAGTACCTCAACAGCCATGCCACTACAATTGCTCCATTCCCTAGACTGAACATAAATCCACCATAGATAAGAGACTCTTAACCCTTCAATTGCTTTGGACTAATGCCACACCTGCAAAGGGTCACAGAAAACGGACAGGATACAAGAGGTAATACTTTATGCAGATTTACATAGAGTGTATAAGAGGGAAAACAGACACCATACAAGTGATAAGAGTGTATAAGAGGGAAAACAGACACCATACAAGTGATAAGGGTGCTGTAACGATAGTAGGCGCTTCAAATAGCTTGTAACATGAAAGCCTCCCACTCCTGTTCTACAGCAAGCCTCCATTATTGGCTCTCCATTCACCATCTGTTCCATGCAAAACCTTCCCAAGAGCATCAGTGCAGTTCAACTAGAATCCTGCAAAGAGGACCAGGAAGCCAACTCTCTTGGAAACATGCATGTGACAGGGACTACACTCATGTCTGTGTGACTGGAACCATGCATGAGAAGGGAGAAAGATACCGGGATGACATGTGTTGTTGTGTGTCCTGAGCAAACCAGCAGCCCATCCGACTCACACAAACCTAATCTCTGGTTGTACGCATAACTGAACATACCATCACTGCCAAATTCTGTCACAGAACAGTTCATGAGAATGGCAAGCCCTTGTACACAAACAGATGTCCACTGGCTCAAGCCGCGTTGGCATATGAACCTTCTAAATGAGCTGTCTACTTCAAAATAGCAAGAAATAGTGGACAAATATGAAGTAAGAAATAAAGTACCCAATGAAGGAACACCATAAGTTTCAAAGAGAAGTTCAGCCATGCGGGTGCGAGAGAAGATTGGATTGCAAGGGGCTTCTGTTAGAAGCACTGGATGATCCACCTGCCCTATCAACACACAATCATTCCTCAGGCACACATCCCTTTGTATTCATTATCTCACTGCTCAGTTCACAGGCCAGCATTACTTTGTAGTTGTCAGTGTAAACAGCACTGAAAATTTTGAAGCTTAAAAATCTCTCTGATTCATATTGCAAAGAAATCAAACAACATGGGAATTCTTTCTACTTGTGGCACACCTGATAAGGACATAAAAAGTCCAAACTTAAACTTACCACAGCTCCATCAACTCCTATCCTGTCAAAAGTATAGTCCAGGATCTGCATTAAAGCAAACCCCAGCACTGTGTCAGCATATTACAACCGCGTGAAGTTGATCATCCATTTAAAAACAACTTTGGAATATGGTCCACGGAATCTTATGAACAATGGGCAGCAGCGTACAGATTCCATTGTCTCAAACTGGTAGACCACATTGCCATCGAATGCACTCCGCAAGGAGGAGCGGGTGAAGTCAAATAGCTTTACAGTCCCAGAATCGTAATCACCCACAATACTCGTCAATTCACCTGCAAATAATAATAACTATGGATCATCCTAACAGTCAACTAAAAAAAAATCTTGGTTGACCTTGACAGAAGCTACAGCATTAGCAGACTGATGTTTGAAATGATGCTTGGAAGAAGTATATCCAGGAAACCATCCCCAGATCTTACATCTAGTGCTTGCAGAGCAATACAAGGTCAGGTACATAGGAATGGAATAGACATATCTGCATAGTTCTTAACTTCATATCTTTTCTTTACTTGCAGAGGTTCAAGAAACCCCAAAACCCTGGAAACATGAAAACCATGATAACAAGAGTTGGAGGAAGTGTACCAGAACCCCGATGTCGAGGTCTGTGCAAAACGTTATGGAAGGAAAATCTAGGATCCTTTTCTCCAGCCCAACTGTTCCATCACCCTCCTTTCTGTCAGCAACACTAACATGACTTAAACAGAAACCCTTGACATAAAGACAAGATCTGAAATTTGAAATCACACAGTGTACAGAAGAGACATAAACTGAATTGAATGCAATCATTCAATTCTGAATTCACAATCAAAACACAAACAAGTGATAGCAGAAGTTGGAATGTGTGGACAAATGAGAAGTTGACAGAAAACAGTACATGTTGACAACTGCAACTGAATTCCTTTTATCTTTCCACACTCTCTAAACCCTACTGCCTCTCTCTTTTGAAGGTTTAACAATTCCAAACCACATGTAACCCCAAGTAATGCAGGGTTCTTCAATTCCCATCCCAACAACCAAAGGCCCCTAGTCTCCTCACTTTTGTATGACGAGTTGACCAAGGTGATCCACATTGCAACTAAGACAACTAGTGAAAGCTAAGCACTGCTAGCATGTGTGCACACGGCAGTAATTTTCCACCAACAACCGCTTCCAAGATGTCACAAGTAAACCATCGCCTTAAACTCGTCCGACAAAAAGAAACAGAAGCAACCAAAAACCAAAAAAGGGAAAAAAAAAAAAAACACTAAGCTCACCATCACAAACGCATACGAAAAGAAAACAGGCCAATAACTACAAAAAATAACAAAACCAAAACCAAACCGAAAGCAACCAGAAGCAGGAAGTAGGAAGACCAAAAGATTACAGAATGCTCAAAAAGGCGAGAGTTATAGCAACGAGTGAAAAAGAAATGCAAAGAAAGAGCGACTTGCCCGACACGACAGAAATAAGCACCGTTATCGATCACCAGTGGTCTGTGAGACGGCATCCGAGAATAATCAGATTGCCTTTCAGGCCTTCCTTGCGAAACCATCTCTCTCGGGCCTTCCTTTGCTGCTGCTGCTGCTTACAATTCCTCCTCTGAAGCCGCTTAGGTAGTGGCCGCCGTCATCACCACTGCGATGTCAATCTCTCTCTCTCTCGATGCTCTTTGCTCCATCACCCGTATTCTGCCATCGCCAAACCTAACCCTAGCTCCCTCCACTTCTTTGGTTGTCTTCGGGCTCGCTGCTGTTGCTCGCTGTGGTGTTTTTCTGCGCCATCGCTGCTTCGTTTGTTTGGCCGCTGCCTCCGGTCGCCCGGTTGCCATGCAAGCGGTTGAGAGTTCAAATCCCGCTACGTACATACACTACATTACCAGTGCTGTCCGGTTCTTGGTTTTGAAAGGAACCATTTTTTTATTTTTTTTATTTTTATTTTTTTTAATTTCATAGAGCCTTTGGTGCGAGTTTGAAAGCAATTTTCTAGATTTATAAAATCTTGGGTTCCCCAGACTTCCCAAGAATTTGGAGCCCAGTTTGGTTAAGAATCGGTTTGGTTTCATTTACGATACATCAAATGAAAATTAATAATAATTTACATAAATATATGTATCCACATTCAATAGGAGTGAGGTCTTATAATAGTAGTACCTTGTGGGGTTCAATACGAACTTGTCAAATAATTAATACATTTTGAGAATTTTAATTTGATAATTTAATTTTGATTTTGAAGATTTCGACACTTACAAAATTATTATAATAAAACTATTTGTATTATCAAAAAGTTTTTAGTTGTCTTCCTAGTTCAATTGTTCACATGTATTTGTATTGCATTGAAGAGAGCCAAGGTTCAAATCTGATCATAATAAATTTTGAATTTTTCAACATAATAAGATTTTTTTTTTTGAAAATTTTGATAAAATTTAAAATAATTCAATTTGTGCCAATGCCACTTAGATATTATGTAAACCTAAATGATGTGGCAATGAATATGTTTTTAATGTGAACACATAGAATTTTGAGTATTTTTAACTCATGTCATTTTTCATGTTGTGATTAATGACGGCAAAAAGTTGAAGGTCATTGTTTGTTTCTATAGATTAAACATTGCTATAAGAGTTTGAAGAAAGCATATGGAGGAAAGACGTTTTTTTCTATTTTTTGTATGTAATGTAGGACTTATCCTATTTTGAAGGCGAATGGTTGAAAAGGAAGGAGTATTTATGGAATGGCAACTTGTGGAATTGGAGGGGAGGATGCTCCAATGAGATAAAAAGGGAAGCAAATTGTGGAGAAGGGAAAAGAGCAAAATGATGAACCATGAATTTTTAAATTGTGATTTCTTTTGGATTGTGTTGTTTAGATAGTGGTTGTTGTATTTCTATTCCATTGCACCAATAGTTGTTAAGGCAATGTACTATGTATTTCTAAATTAAAATTGTATGAAGGGTTGGTGCCAAGAATTGATGAAAATACAAGGTGGTCTGAGCTATAGGGGAGAATGCATATAGTGAATTCTAAAACCTTTTGTAATTTGGGTAGTTTTGTTGAATGTAACAAATTTGGTCTAAAGAATGGTGCAAATGCTAAACATGAGAAACCTTTAAAGGGTATTCTATAAAGGAAGTGGAAAAATGAACAAAATTTGGGTTGGGCTTGTGTTATCGTAAGTAATCATCTACCCAACTTCGTTATGTGTAATGTTATACCCATTCTGTTAGTGGTTTTATATGAATATAATGAATGCCATCTGACTTGAAATCATATATTATAAAATGACAATATAAAAAAAAGATGTATTGTTGTGATGAGAACCTAAAGCAAATCATACACAGAAACCACATTGCATGCTCATGGGTGGGATCTTAACAACTTAATTCAATTAAATGAACATTGAATGACCTAATCTCTAGTTAAACCCCCCACAATTTTGTGGTGCAAAATGTTTGTCCATTAATAGTTGTGACCCATTTATTGATTAGGCATAACCAAGTTTTACAATTGGGGGAACCCCGTTGTGCAATTGACTTGGTTGCAATAGTAAATGACTTGGTTTTATGTGAATTAAGGGTTTAGCATTAGGGCTAGGATCTAATCGAATTATTTATGTGATTTTGGATTCAAGTTGTATTGAGAGTAATATTCTAGTATTTGTTAGTGAACTTCATTATATCTCTTGTTGTTTTGTAAGACTTTTTTTTTTGGTTATAATTATTAAAAAAATGAAAATTAAGAAAGTATGTAATCAAAAAAACAAAATCCTATAAGTCAATTAAACAAGGAATCAAACCGACTTTTTTACTCATTTGGAAAGAGGGTGAATGTTTCTTTCAAGAAGGAGATGCACATTTGAAAAGTCTTGGTGCTTATACCTTTAAAGAAATTCAATTTATTTTACAAGTACAATAGCCCTAATTTAGGTTTTAATTCCAATTTTCAAAAAAAGTAACTTCAAGTTCAAATTTAATTTCCTCAATGTTCTAAACTTCTAACCTAGATACCTCAAAACCTAACTTAGAATTTTAACCTCAATCTGCAAATAACTTAAACCTATGAACATTGGTACATAAACGACTCATAATCACCAAAAGTTTTTGGTGTTTGGAAGGTAGGGGGGGCAATTTTCACCAATTTTCAATAAGAAATGTTTGATTTGAACCTTTGCAAAGTTCAAATCACAAGGGTTTTTTTCAATTTTTGATATAAAAATTCGATGAATGATTTCATATATATAGAAAAATTATTTCAATTTACACTAGGAAAGCAAGAATTTTTTTAATTCCTTGTTATATTGGTTTAAAAATGACAAAAAAATTGTCAAAAAAAAAAATCACCAATAAAAAATTCATAGTAAGGATTTTTTAATGATTTTTTTAAAAAAAAGACCTTAGAAATTAAAATCAAATGTTATGTTTCAAATTCCATTTTTTAAGAAAAAAATTCCCAAATTTTGGAAATTCTTTTTAGACCAAATATTTGGTGGCATTTCAAAATATTGTTTGATTGAAAATTGGGGCAATCGTTTCGCCAATTTCTACAATTTGAATAATTTTTCTACAAACATGTTGATAATTAAATTTTATTTGAAATACTTGTTAATGATGGTACAAAAAAACAAAAAACAAAAGCATTATGTCATCACTATAATATCCCTTATATTTATCAAACCAAGTGAAGGTTTAGGACTATCACAAAAACAAAACAACTAGCACAAGTCACACATCCACTAGTTTTCAATGAGGAAGCTTCATTGGAATTAACACATCATTTCTCACATTCATTTGTAAACTATTCATCACTTTTGATAACTTCTCTTCACAGCATTATCTTGTGTACATGTTACAAATGTTCACAATAGCAAATGAAAATATACTAAACAAAACATTACACCTTTATTTTAATGTTTTCACATGTCATTTTGAACCTTTTTATTAGTGCCTTCATGGAGCTAAATATTTATAACTTATGTAACACATGAACCATCCAAGTACATCTTGTAATCAACCATGTGTAATTGATTTTATAATAATAAAATTTGGAATTACATTCAGCTAAATAGTTATAAACCACCACTTTAACATTTTATTGTTAACTTATATTTGTTTGGGTTAATATATTGATTGGCCTTCCACCTTTTCGAATTGTAAGGAAATGTTTTCATGCAAAAGAGAATATTACCAATGACATGCTCTTATTAATGTTGAAAAACAAAGATTACAATGTTTTACTACACCAAAACTAACATTAGTGCCTTGCCATCCTAAATTGTGTCACATAATCACACATGGGAAGTTGTTTCACCATGATAAAATTGTATCAATGTTCATAGATGAATTTCATGACCAATTCATAATTTTGTTCATGAACAAAAAAACTTTGATAAAACATTATGCATAGCTAAGGTTCAATGTTACATGAAAAAACACATATGCAACACATTTATGACATGTTGTTTTGCATCAAGATATGTGTAACACAATGTTTTATTTTGGTTCATCTAATATATTCATAGCTTGTTTTCATTACTATTCATTACATTTGTAGTTATTTTTGTCACTTCTAATTGCACATGATTATGTGACTTTTCAGTCCAAAAGATCATGTCTTTTTTGCCACTAGTCACAAACATGACATTAGTTGCAAATGTCATTAATGACTACAATTCCCATGATTATAATCATTCCATATGTAGTCATGAAGGCCATATCCAATGGCATACATCAATCTATATGGATCTTGGATTGATTTATTAAATGAAATTTGATGAGTTGTTTTGTGTTGCCATGTGGCAAGCCTATGCAACATAAGTTATGCATCCCAACACAAATGTTTACCTAGGCCATCTTAAGCTATGTAGGTTAAGTTACCTACACTAATTTGACATAGACCAAAAATGTGTTAAGTTTGGTAACCTAGCTTAAGTGGGCTATTTAGGTTGCAAATGTTAAAATTTAATCCACTCACTTTCACATTGAAGGCCAAAGTTCTCATCATTGCACCACAATTTTTTTTGTAATGTAAAACATCATTACATTAATTTAATAAACATTTCTTCTAACCTATCTAAATGACTTGCTATACCTACCCTGGCTAAAATAGCCTTGCATAAATAAGCCTTGGTGAGTTATATTATCCTAAGACCTAGTTAGGTCTATTTAAGTTTACTTAGGGCTTATTTATATTTACTTGGAAGCTAATGGCATGATGTTGAATTAAATTTATTTTTGTGTTTCACGTCACTATTAGAAATTTTGTCCTTTGCAACCAAGGAAACAATGACTAATTGTCCTAAATGACTCTATCAATGACCATAATCATATGTTATAATTTGATTATCTACATGGAATTAATATGAATAATAGATTATTCATTTATATGATCGATAAATGAAAATTTACAAAATAAATATATTTCATCCATTTTCCATCGATCATATTGCAACCATTATGGTTTTTGGATGTGTGTTAAAGAATAAAACACTAATGTGGATTATTTAGTTGTCATTTTTTCAAGTAATGAAATGTGCAAATCTAATTGATGACTGAATTTTGATTATTTCAAATGACATGGAAAATATTATCATGATGTTGTAGCATTTTTTAGATTTAATTAATTAAATAATATCCTACATCATTGGAAAAGGGGTCCCATTATATGTTATAGACTTTAAAAACTTATAAAATTACATATATACGACTAAATAATTACTATTACATGGATAGCGTGGCACTAAGTATAATTTTATAATCATTAACCTAAGATGATGTGGTACCCCAGGTGGTCATACAATTATTTTACAATGATTCAAAAATGAATATTAGTAATTCATTATGGATCCAAATAAAAATAATAAAATATAATATGTAAGGAACTTATTTTGATTAATATTATACATATAGGTAATATAGAACCTTTTATTACATTTTAAAAATATATACTTGATATGTAATCCATTAAAAATATTCAATGTGACTAAATTAAATATTATAAATTGACATAAAATTTAATGGTAAAATTATGATAAATTATGAATATTTCTTTATATATCATTTAAAAATAAAATAAAAATGTAAGATGTGAATAAAAAAATATTTTATTTTAAAATTTAAATTTAAATGAGAATTTATATAATATATGTATAAAAATAAATTTATTTATTGTATATGTGTAAAAATATATTACTATACAATTATATTAGATTATATGTGTAAAAGTTAATAAAAATTATAGTTTTAAAAAATTAGTTAATATTTTCAGATCAATTTATATTATTCAAATTAAATTAAAGTATTTATAATGAATTATACCTCATATTTAATATGGTATTACATGGATTCATACGTGCAAATTAAAAGCTATTAGTAAAATTATGATATATTGGAAGCAAAATTGTAATATAAATTTTTAAACCAAATGAAGGTGTAAGATATGAAAGTTCTATTTTATTTATTCATGTGTTAACCATAAAGTTTTTTCATTTACAAATCATGTGTTTGAATTTAAATTTTTTTTTCCAAAATATGGTCATTGAAATTTTATTCAATAACAAAATTCAAATAATTTTCTTTTGAATTGAATTTACATTTTTAAAAATAAATTATATAGTTGTGTACATTATTGAAGGAAATTTATGAACAAGTTTTCAATTTTTGCATTTGGAAAAATTATCAATAAGATGTGACTTATTATAGTTGAAGTTTTGTGTAATGTTTAAATGAAGTATGGTCTAAATAAAATAAACATTAAATTATTTACACAAGTGGGGTGGTTTTGTGGTAAAGGAATTGAACTCCATCCTTGGGGTCCAAGGATCAAACTTCACAAATGACATGTGTTGTGGTCAACATTAAAATATTGACCAAATATTCCATACCTACCTAGATGACCTAGGTTAAGTGATTACTTAGGCAAAACTAAATAGGTAGATTAGGTGGTCTATTTACCCACTTAAATTAGGCTAATTTATGTGGTGACATGTATCAACAATTGATAAGATGAAAAATAATGGGAGTAAAAATAATTGAAATCAAAATACATTTTATTATTTGTATTATATATAGTAAATCTATAATATTAAATATTATAAATTCAAAAAATAATGTTTCCCAAGTTTTTGGGTCCAATTTGTAATAGTGAAAATAATTAGATTATGATTAAACTATCATTAATGACTTCATATATGTCCTTTATGATTAATGGATGATATTTGCCACATCACTGTGCCACAACATGTCTTAAATGACTATTGCTTTACATGACTTGTCCATGATGACTTTAGGGCTATTAGTCATTTTTGTTTTTTATGATTGGAATATTAATCATAAACTTAGTCATATATTTGAAGATTTCTATTAGTGTGTGCAAAATCACAATATTTAAAATCATTCACAATTGGTTAATGATCATAAGCTATTTTTTATATTATCATTTTTAGGGGTTGCGTTTGGAATATATATATACTTATTTTTCTAATGATAATTATGAACCCATTTTTTTTAATGCATGCATTCAACAAATAATTTTTTTCATATCAAACTTGCCCAACTTTTTAATGTGTCCAATACATTTTGTTACTTAGTCAAACATGGTTTCAAAACCAAACCATGTGCATTAATCATATTATTATGAGTTTCCTAACAAGACCTAGTTGTGTAGTCATTGTAAACACGCTTAAGTCATGTTACATGACTAAAACTTAATCATAGTTAAAAATTGTCAAAGTCACGGATGTTATTTTTTGACATAGTGAAAAATGAAAATATCATTCAATATTTGGGAAAATTTGAAATACTAAAGGGCCAAAAGTAAAAGTTGTGGGACTAATTGGAAGAAACTTAAGATTTGGTGGCAAATTTTAGACTAAATAATGGAGTTTCAGGGACACCGACGAGAGTGGAAAAGTAATAAACATGAGTTAGTTGGACATATTAATTTATTATAGAAGAAGTAATAACAAAAAATATCCTCAAAATTATATTAGATTTTTTGTATACATTCATGCTTCTTCCACCAAGGCATGCAAAAAAATTTAGTTTATTCTAAGTAATGTAATTTCATTTAAATTAACATATTTTAATTTATTTTAACCTATTTTAGTTTAGTTTAATGTATTTTAGTTGAAGTTAGTTTACTTTAGCCTACTTTAGCTTAATTTAATAAAGTTTAGCCCGAGTAGCCTAATTAAACTTAATGTAGTATAATTTAACCTAATTTAATTTTTAAATAATCTAATTGTACTAATCTATTTTAGTTTACCGTAGTTTAACATAATTTAACATAAATAGCTTAATGTAGCCTAGGTTAATTTAATTTATCCTTGTTTACAAAATTTAGTGTAGTTTAACATAATTTAATCCAAATATTTTAATTTAGTTTAATTTAATTAAGTTTAACCTAGTTTAGCCTAAATAACCTAATTTAGCCTAAAGAACTAAGTTTAACCAACATTAACCAATTTTAGCTTAACTACTTTAGTTTAACTTATTTTGGCAAAATTTAGCCCAAATAAATTTGATTTATCTTAGTTTAGTTTAGTTTACGTTTTACCTTTGTTTAACCTAAGTAGCCTTAAGTTACCTATGTTCAACCTAGAAAAGCCTTGGTTAGCCTAGGGTGGTTTAGGTTAATTTAGGTTTAAAAATTTGGTGGTAATTAAATTTGTTACAAAAAAAAGGTTATGTGGTTTAGGATTTGAACCCCAAAATGGAGATAAAAGGTTCAAATCCTTTCAATTGCAACTTAGATACAAATTTGGTGTCTAGCTTATATGGCTAGCCTTAGGTTTAAATTTGTATGCCTAAGCTAGGCAGCCTAGACTAGGCTAGGAGGCTTAGCCTTATTTGACTCACATTTGATTATCGCTTGACACCACATTATTTGGCCAAAATATAATAATTTTTTAATTTCATGGTGCCATGTGGCATATTGTGGGTCATTGGATGTGTTCTCATGATTGTGTTTGTTACAACTTCAATCACAAAAGATGCAATTACAAATTTAATTTACAACTAGACCATGTATATGATTTGTGCTAAATATGATGTGAACATTTGGAATACATAGTCATGTAATCATGTCTTGTCATATATGGTGGTTAAGACTACAACGCCAATTGTTTTTTAAAATCCTACTTACTATGTTCTGGCATAGTGGAAAAAAAAATTATCTACTCAATAAAATAACCTAAAGAAAATAATAATCAATTATAGTTCTCACTAATCAAGTTGGAGTTTTGTTTGTTAGTTAACAACTAGCTCTTCAATTTAAACAATATAACATGCATTGTGTAATTGAACACTAACCACAAATTGGCAAGGGATTTATTGTTGTCATGCATTTGGTTAATTATATTTTCATTTTACTAGATCAAGTTTAAAAGTTGAAAGCAAGGAATCTCAATTGATTATTTTGAAGGTGCAGTTCATAGATGTGTTCAAGGGGCCCTTTGAATGTAAGAAACAATCACAAACACTATACAATTTTTGAGGCTTATTATAAAGGTTATGGATTCGACAATCTATATACACAGTAGGTGAGGGTTATTAAATATAAAAACACATAAAACACAAGAAAACAAATTACTGAAATATGTTTACCACTAGGGAAAACTACCATTGAAAAACATAAAGCAAAACCCTTGGAGAAACAAAACCAATACTTAAAAATATAGATAGTGTGCTAGAAAGGTAGTTCTTATATTGCCCATCCTTTTAGTTCTATTGTAGTTTGTATCAAAAGTGCCAATTGCTTTCATTGTCATAAACTTTTGTCCATCATCATTGTTGCCTTTTTTTGCTACATTAACCTTCCATTATTACATGTATTGTCCAATGATCATTTGTGTAAAAATAAAAAGGTTACAATATGGTACAACTCAAATGTGAAATATAATTGCAAAAAATAATAATTGTCAATTATATCAAAAGAAATAATTATACAATTTTATATAAAATGTGAAACATCAAAAGAAAAAAACATATTCTTGAAACCACAAAAAAAAAATTTACTTTTTTTGGAACACAAAGACTTTTATATTTTTTATATTTTTCCACACACTTTGAAATACATTTTAATTTGAAATTCTTTTCAAGCTCTTCTTCTCAAGCTCTTCAACATCAAGTTTTTTTTTGTTTAAATTATTTTTTAACAACTTCAAAATAATGGGCCCAACCCAAAGAGATTCCTTACCACATGTAGATTTTTTTGTCCCAAATCAATGAAAATATTTTCCACCTACCCACCTTTTATAAAAAGTCATTAAAAAAATTCCTAAGATAGTAAAATTACTAATGTTCTATTAGTAAATCTGAAATTTACATAAATTTGATTTATTGGTTTTCCCATAATAGTTAAAATTTGTTTATTTTACCTTGAAAGTAATTTTGTGATGATAATTACCATCAAGTAACACCTACATATTGTGTGTTTTCATTTTTAAACATGCTTTATAGTAACAAAAGAAATCAATTGACATTTTGTTGATAATGATTTCAACATTTAATATTTTTCAGACATTCAAAAGTTTTCAAAGGTGGACATTTTTTCATGGCTCCTTAAAAATTTATTTGCAAAAAGTTTCACAAATGATCAGGCCTTGAATTATAAGTTGATTTTAGAATTTTATAGTGGCAAAATTAGTTTTGTAACATTGGCAAACTATTTGATTTGCTATCAAACTTTATCGATTAAAAGAGATGTTAAAATTTTCATATTGATAGATAGATGGATATCAATATTGATATTGATATTTGAGTGTTAATTATTTGACCATTTTGATATTGATAGGTCCATTTTTGTTATTTCGTTGGGATTCATAAATGTAAGTGAAAAGATTTAACTAAAGATGCATATCAATATTAAAGATTTCCAATAGTTCATTTTACTTGTAGCACATAAAAAATGTTGAAATTTAATACATAAATGCCATCCCTTAAGTGTAATCAACAATACTTCCAAAACCATTGTAGATTTCATAAGTGGTCAATCCCATTCTAAGGGAAAATAAGACAAAATAGTGAACCCAATTTAAACAAACTTGGAGACATAACAAAACAATGGTATGAAGACAAATTGAAATCATCATCAAATTCAACAAAATCACCTTGAACAAAAGAAAGGCCATGAAAACCATGGAGTCCCTAGATAGATCCATAATTAATAATATGAAATCCAATGTAAACCCTTAGGCCAAAGACATGTTCAACAAAACTATTACAAATTGAAACATTCAAAGGATATTATTGTCTTAGTACAACTAAACCTCATAACTATGTTACATTTATTGATTAAGCAATCTAATGTGTTGTGATTTTGTGAAAATAGTAAAATCCCATGTGGAATCCATTTTTTAGACTTATGAGAGTGCAAGTTTAAAAAATGCCCTCAATGAGAAAATTGATTTTTGTTGTTGAAAATAACAAGACCCCCATCGAGTCCATTTTTTAAACTTGTGATGTGCAAGTCTAAAAAGTAACCTTGATGGGAAAATTGATTTTGAAAATAACAAGACCTTTTGTGGAATCCAATTTTTAGACTTGTGATGACACAAGTTTTAAAAATGTGCAATTGGAAAATTATTTGTTGGGTTAAGAAATAATAAGATCCCATGTTGAATCCAATTTTTAAACTTGTGACAAAGCAAGTTTTAAAAAATGGTGTGAATCACAATTTTTTTTGTTTTTTGGAAATAATAAAAACCCCCATTGAGTCAGTTTTTTAGACTTTTAACATCAAAAAATCCTAAAAACTAGACTTGATGGGAAAATTGGAAGGTGAATGCAAAATCTTCAAATAATAAATTTAAAAAAAAAAAAAACTTTTGCTCAATTTTACATGTAATATTAAATTGCAACAAAAGATGTTTCAAAATTGGAATGTGGAATTGAAAGGTTAGAGGTCATTTATTGTGTGAAGACATTACACATAGTAAGAATGGATAATGTTATGAAATGAAAATTCTAAAAGTTGAGATGGCAAGGAGTAAGTTAAAATGAAAAAAAACAAATTGAAATGACATAATGGAAGCCAAATGACAAATGTTGCAAATTGATTTATCATGACAAAATGACATGCCATAATGAAATGTCTTTAATGGCAAATAAAATGCAATGAAACAATGATTGTTAAATAAAAAAGGTAGAGTAATGAAAGATAAGTTGATTTGGCAAATTGAAATGTTAGACATAATGAAAATTATTTCAGTAATTACATTTTTTTTTGTAGTATAAAAAGAAATTTTGAAAGAGAAAGTAAGGCTATTAAGTAAAAATATGGACATATTTAGATCTTAAAAGAATGATGTTAATCATAGAGTCAAAAGTGAATAACTCTTGATGAAATATTAATATATGAAAATTCATTATCTTTTTGTCTATGGAGGTGTATGAATTAATATTTTGTAACGTTGTGTGATTGAACATGATATGCATGTACGAAAATGGATTTGTAAATGTGGTTCCGAATAGGGATTAATCTTATTAAAACCTAAATTTATATGTAAATAATGCCTTAATTAATATGTTTATGTGATATTCATCCCAATGAGTAACAACAAGAACCTAATTAGTGATACTTTTATAAAATATGTGAAATGAAAGATTACAACAAATTATTAAAGATTACAAATAACCATTTTTTTTTGTGTTTATAAAATAATGACACATTATGAAACATCATTTAAGCAAAATTGCTCGACAATGTTTTAAGAATTCTAAACCAATCCCATGTTGTCATATCATCTAGTCAATAATAATGATATTAACTCATCAAACACTGACAACATTTATTAAACCTAAAAACCCAAGAAAATATGTACAAATGTTCATTCATCACAAGCAAATACATAATGAATATTACATCTCAATGTTTTTTCTATTCAATGAATTTTCCATTTTAACTATTTGAATCCCATCTTAATAATTAAAACTTTCAACAAAAGTCAAAATATTCTTCAAAAACAAAATCAACATGAAACTTATGAAGTTATAAGACATAACCTTAAAATAGATATGACAATAATATATGACAATCTTGTGACAAAGGTAATAAAATGCAAGACACACAATGAAATCTATGATATCATAAATTTTATCAATAAATACTATGCAAAATCATGTTGGTAAGCCAAGGGTGACTATTATGACATTAATTAAAAAGCCTTAGAATCCAAGAATTGGACTAGAATGGACAAACTTGATTTTTTTTTACATATTACCTTGAGAGCTATGTATTGTTAGACAAGGTTGATAGTAGGTATATATGATACGATATGAGATGAAGTTTTACCTGAAGATATATCATTAGAACAAAAGAGTGTGCTTTAACATTATAAATATAATTATACATACATCCTTAATCTAGAATAAAGCACTCAAAAGAATATGTCTAATGTATTCAAAAGACACCTTACCATCACAAATATCCCTCCTCGAAATGAGGAAGGTGTAAGGTTTCTCGCACTCCCAAATAGAGGCATAAGATCCCTCCCATTCCTACCACTTGGCAATCTCCATATGTTAAGGCTTATGATAAGGTTTCACTTCATACTTCCATGGGTGGGGGCCATTCCCCAAATGTGGGGTGAGATGTGGGGGAGACAGATATAGACCATATCCCTCATTCTAGTGTCCAAAAAAATGCCATCCCTGGCAGTTTTCCAGCAATTCTAACTGTAAATCTCGGCATGCACACAATTAAAAACCTGGCAAAGCTCTTACTTCCCATGATGGTGGTTGTAAATAGCATCACCCCAAAGCCTCAAAATTGATTACATATGATGATTGACTCTACCTATTCAACTTAACTTAATCATTTCACACCCTGGGATCTGATCTAGTCTTCAAAAATGAGGGTACTTGTTTTGCCAAGTTTGCTTATGAGAGATTGAAGGGAATGCAATCTAAATGCACTATGGTGTAGCATCCATGAACTCATCAAATGAAACATGTATTCATAACCCTACTGTATACTGAGAAAAAAGGCCTCAATTCTACATTTTCTTGAAGAGAATTGAATTCACTTCCATCAATCACATACTTTCTGATCATAAGATGAGCTAATCTCCACAATTGCTTACTTGAAAAGAAATACATGAGGTGGACATGATTATCAGTGTCAAAGATCCTCAAAGAACTTTGATTTCCCTTTTGAAGGCAAGGCAGGTTGTTTCCCTTTCTTTTTACGTCTCCTTGATCCTGCACAGTTTTAAAGAGTGCAGTAGTCAATTGATTAAACTACTATGGAAACTAACCTTTACATCAAATTCCTTGCAGTCAATAAACTCACTGGTATCAGGTACCCGTCTTACAAAGCAGGTGGACCAGAACCAGGCCACCACTTGCTTGTTTTGCTGAAAAAGCAGCAAAGATTCTTGACATAGACATACCTTCAGCTTCCATTTCATCATCGCTGTCATCACCACTTATGATGGTGCTGTCAGTTTGGCCATTGCCTTGGGAACCAGTATTTTCACCAAGAGATGCCTGTTGTTTTGTATCAACACCCTCACTAGCTTCATCATCACCTTCTTGCAAATACCTCACATCCCACAGCTGCACCCATCCAACAATCAGCACATCTGCAGTACATCTACACCAGTGTGGCATCATCTGGCACAAAAACAGCAGCATGACAGGACATAATTATTCCTCGATTCTCATGAAATAACCTGGTGCAAACACGAACCTTGACTGTATTGTCATGTGAAGCACTACCCAGGGTTGTCCTGTCATGAGAAAAGGCTGCAGAGACAACAGAAGACCTATCAACACACTTGTGAGCTGGTGTGGGTTTTACAGAAAGCATACATTGCCATAGGAGACAGGCAATCAACCAGTACAGCATAAAACCAGTTGAATCAAAAAGGATAAAAGAGCACATGTAAATTGCAAAAAGCATACCAAGGCGCTCGATAGGGTATTCAGCATGCTCTCCTATCACCCCTATCATTTTATTGGGAAGAATCGTTACCACCCTGCCTACCCCAATGACCAGAACCATAGTTATAATAGTAGAACAGAAAAGCAATGTGAAGGATACTGTCAGTCTCTTGCATGTTCAATGACCATGAACAGCAACATGTACAGAAGTGACTGACATAATTTTCCAAGAGACTTCACTACCTACTGAACAATCAGAATGGTGAACCAATCAGTTTTCTGTGAGTGGAAGGCCAGAAATGAGATGCAGCCTAGAAAGCTGCTAAGTAGATTCATACCGAATGATGCCATCCATTGATCCTGTAAGGAGTGTGTCTTCATCTACCTGTTCCAAGAAGAAACAAACACTTCTGTAACTCTCATTTTTACACCTAACATATAGGAAACAAAAACTTTGGAAAGATAGGAGGTTCCTTTACCTTTAACAAAGCATCAACAGAGTTTGGATGCCCAATAAAACGGTCACTGCACAAACTTGGCACAATATATTAAGATCACGTAGAATTGCAACTGCTAGATGGTGAGCGGGTATAGGCCCATGTCTCAATGGCAGAGCAAACCAGCAGCAAAGACCACTTAGAGCCCATGAACTCCAAACTTCATGGTCCACCCAGAAGTTTAACATCTTCTTTTTCTGATGATGCTACATCAACAGTCCAAAATCCCACCAAATAATTCCTTTCCAAATCTGCTGACATTATAACCATTTAACCAGCAGTTAATACACAGGTAAAAGTTCACACCTGCAATCAAGCATATGGCCCCAGGAGTAGAGCAGTAGCACACCATCCTGTGATCCACAAACTACTTTGCGCCCATCCTGGATAACACATACAGTATCATCAAGAAGGACTTCACAAGCAGACATTACACGCGAGATCTCCCTTTACAGGTCCATGCCAAGCTGAGTTGAGGCTGATTTCCACAAACAAATGGTTCCAAATGTGCAGTTCTAGCAATGATATCTACCCAGAGTACCATCCACTGTCCTACAAGTATTTGTTCAAACCTGACACAACAGTGAGACTTGCAATAAGGCTACACAACAATTCCTGCAGTATTTTTGGATTTATCAGTTCTACAGTTGCTGTCATAGGGATGCAGGTGTAAACCAGATGTAAGATAGGGAAGGTTCAACAGGAAAACCTTGCACATCACCACTGACAAAAGTTCATCCTCTGCAAACTGCGACTTCCCATCCACCTGCATCTCTCCAGGAAAAGATCAAAAGGTTTAGTGAATCACTGTGACTCCGATTGCCCTCAATAAAGTAACACAATTTTAAAAAATCACAATCAGTTGGCCCTGGTCAGGAGGGTACCCTGTTCCGACGTATATTGCATATAGAAAGTGTGCCATCACCACTGGCACAAGACACAACAATACAGAGTCAGCATATCAACTAGTTTCAATGTCCATCTTCTTTGCATCAGACATAATAGTCCCACAAAGTGTACACAAACCTCAAACAGCTCACTCAGAGAAAGAACGATGAAGCACCAGAAACAACCTGGCACCCAGGAGTTGCATGCTATCTGGCACAAACTCCATGTCTGCAACAAAGTCATCATGTGCTTTAAAGCTGCTGCAGCACACATTTTGTCGTGTGTCCCACACCTGTTATGTTTCCAACACCCGTGATTATCTGGCCAGAAACACTTCCCTAGCAACAGAAATTTGATTGCAATCATTCTCTTGTCATGTGTCCAACACCTGTTATGTTTCCAACCCCTGTGATTACTTGACCAGAAATAGTTGGGTAGCAATGGAAACTCAACTGGAATTATCCTCTCAGCAACAATTACTATTCTGTGCAGGAAGACCTTCCCATAAGGATTAAGAGATTCATTCAGAACTTCTCCAATCCTATGACTTAAGTCAACCTGAATAGAAACAAGAGATGACATAATAAAAATGATTTAACAACAGGGAAAAGAGGAACATCAACCAAAGTATAAGAGTGTGATACAAGACTGACATACAAAGGATTACTAATTCTACCATTGTAAGTGGCAATGACAATTTCTGGAATTATCAGTTGCATATGTACCTTGATAGTGCCTTCATCATCACCAGATGCAATGGACCAGTCTGTGGCATTGATAATCCGATTGATTGCCGCCCTTCACACACAACCATATCTTGCAAATAAGATTATGGAATACCTAGAACATCAACAAAGTTTGCAACAAAACAAGAGAAACTAAAACCAGTTTCTGTTGGGGCACAGAAGGCTATCATATTACATTCTCAAGAGCAGAAATTATATATATGAAGAGTTCTGAAATGATCCTGAAAGACTAACACATTATGTAACATACCCATGTGCACCAGTAAGACGAGCCACTGCTTGACCAGTCTCAACATCAGTGGCAACTATGGAGCAATCTGGTGAACCTGTGAGAAGCACTACAAGAAAGAGGAACAGGTAGTGAAAGTAAGCAAGTCTCCAATTGTGGCAGGCAGGCAGCAAGTTCACAAGAAAGAATATTCAATTCATGTGCACTATGATGATGCAATGGTAGAGGGGGACAAACGTACATCGGCCATCACCAGTAAATCGCACAGCACGACAGGATTCACTGTGTGCACTCACATTCCATTTCCTGCCACAAAACCCAATTTTGCATAGCCGTGCCATAAAGAAAACACAAGCTCACTAAGCTGCTTCTTGACCATCATGTGGGAGGATAAAAAAACGGAACTCACCTTTCAGGCTGCCGTCCATCTCCATATTCGTAGCTGCATGAGAACACAAGCCTCCTCTCAATCAAACCATATATATCTTTCCTCACGGTTTGCAATGCTTGCAGCCACAAGTGATTCCATCAACGACAGTGAAAATTCCACGATCACTGCTAATGCAAACACTAAAGGACTTAGAGAGGTTGTAAGCAGCGTCAAGGTTTGGAGCAAAATACTTTCCTTTCCGTTCATAGGTTGCAAGAGAGAGCGAAACTCACAGGTGGAGGCGGCCAGTGATGAGGCTGACAGCGACAAGCGAAGCAGAAGGATGGAATGCGAGATCGAAGGGTTGTGTGCCCACGTCTATGTCCACTACGGCCTCCGCCATTACTGCTGTTTCTTCCTTGGAATTTGCCTTCTTTGCCTGCGCTGTGCAACACACACTCACACGCACACGCAAAGGAGAGGAGGAGGAGAAGAGCTCTTGCGTTCGCGTTGGTCTTATTAGGGTTATTTGAGCTTCAAACCCTAAAAACGCTAAAACCCTTGCCGGTGCATGCAACGTCGTCCTAGGATATTTGTGTTGACGGAGGACGGGAAGTGCAGGAGTGAGAATCTCGGGCTGGTTGCAATGGCCAATGCGCCGAAGACCATGCTGGTACTGCGGCGAGCTATGGCCACGGCATCAGAAGCCACTGCTGTCCAGGCTGCCTCGAAGAAACCAGGGGAAGGACATCCCAAGAGGAAGAACTTGTTTGACGTGGTGAAGGTGCTTCCGAACTGGGGCTTAGGCAGCAGGGTTGCCAAATCGCATTGGAATCCAGAGACATTCTACAAAATCACCGAGATCAAATTGTACAAGGTCAGCCTCTTACTTGTAGTATGCATATGAGATTATTTGTAAGAGGGTTTTGTTGCATTGACAAGTAGGTGATTTGTCTTTAATTGCAGGATCCAGGCCATGGAGCTGCCTGGGGTATCTATCATGAAGCAGGCAAGCTCCCCTGACCTTGTTCTGTTTATCTTGCCAACTTTCTGTTCTATTTGCAAATCATCAGTTGCAGATCGGTAGCATACAGAGCCATATTGCTGTAAGCATTATTGAAGATCTGGCTTGGGAAGATAACATGTTGAAAAGAAGAAGCAACCTCTTTGGCACACAAAGTGAGATTCTGCTGAGGTCACAAAGGAACCCTAAACCGTAAACCATACAATGTTATGTACAGGTGTAGAAGCAGGCAAGTTGCAGAAGATAGGGGGTGCAAACAAAAGGTGTTGGAAGCACATAGAGGACACAACTTCACAGACTTGGAGAACTGTGGAAAAATCTCAGGTACCATCTGAAGCATGAAGATGGAAGCCTGCTTTGTTTTGCTCGAGTGCAGAATGTAGATCTCCTACAACAAAAGTTACATTGCAAGGACCAGGGCAGCAGCTCCAGGATCAGCAAAGACATCACAGTGGCAGCTTTTTGCAAAACTCATTATGAAACAGTGTTATTGGTTTTGAGAACCACAATCTCTTGGAACAAAAGTACCCCATTTCTCCTAAATTTCAAATCACAGATCTCCAGTTCCTTGATTTCTCTCTACAAATTAGGCACCTGACCATAGCCACAAATACTAGGCACCAAACTAGTATAGTGAGGGAGAGAGCTATCCAGGAGAAAGAGAGTTAAAATACCAAACAAGATGAGAAGGGCGAAATTTAGAGGATACTTTCAGATCACATTATTGAGAAAGAGAGCTGAAATGCCAAATGGGATGAGAAGGGTTGAAGATGATGAGGACACTTACAGATTGCATTATTGAGACTTCTTCCTATTGGAATGTACTGGTGTGCTAATTTGTGTGTGATCGTCAATGATGCTGTTGCTGCCATGGCTGGTTCCTCTGCAAGTTACTCATCCCCACATGAGAAACAATACAGTGGCAAGAGCAGCTACTGTGAAGTTTCAAAGACTCATCAGGTCACTGGACTTCCTTGGTAAGACTGAACTTGCCTCAGACAAATTGTTGGTTATGAACTACTGCACTCCCTCTGATCAAGCATGTTCTCACATGTAAGAGATTTGAATATTGTGTGTTGGATGTCAACCCATTCTCTCCTTTCTTTTGAGAACAGAGCTTGACATCAAAAGAACCTCCAAAGTTTCACATCCAAGACATTAGATGTTTCACATAAGAACTTGATAGGGGAACTGTAATGCCCTGGCAGCGGGCAGTGCACCCTATGAACCCAGGGTGGAGGACAAGTTCCGGGGTGTAAATCCCTGCCATCAGGGCATTACCCAGCGTAATGATCAAGACAGCGCAGCATGGCGGGGAAATTATGAAACACAAGTTCCAGCTATATTGTTATTGATATATTTTTTGATGACTAGAAATGATCTTTGCTGTCAATGTGTGACCAAAAATAATGTGTATCATTTGCTTTTTCCATTTGTGAAGAACAAAAAGATCTCCATCCATGGGTGATTAGGGTAGAGAGATGCCCCCCATTGAACATCGCTCGGTAATCAAATGTTGGTCTAGTGCAAACTAGTGTTGAAGAATGGTCGCTTGCATGTGGATCAATGTTCAAAAAAGGTCTTATGATTGAACATTTTCATCTTGAGGAATTGTGTTTGGTTTTTTTTATTTAAATGGATTGTTGTTTTTATATGCAGTTATGGGTGTTGAAAAAAGACAATAGTAAAAAATTAATAGACATTGTTATATTGAAATGTGTTTGGTAATGGGAGAGGAACAACACATTTTCATGCAAAAGGTGGAAAATATTTTAGTCAAGTTTTGAGCATTTGGTTATGGTGTGTTTGGAATAGTCCAAGAAAAGATGTAAGCAATTTTTCTAAAGGCAATGCTTGGTTTACATGTGGTTTGGACTTATTTTCCTAAAACAACATCAATAGATCCAAAAAAAATGTTTGGTTGTGGGGGTGTAACCAAAAAGGAGAGGGACCCAAAACACCTATCTGAACCCTCTCGGAATCTCACTCTGACAGAATGAGGATCAGACGAACACAACTCAAAGAAATGTCACAACAACATACAGACAGATGGATGCACACAATGGATTTATTGCAAAGGAAAAGAAGTTCCTCAGAGCTCCTGCAGACGCAGCTCCTGCACAGAATCTCAAGTACCCAAAACACAGAGTTCACATACAACACAGATCCCCCTCGATGCTACAGATCTCCTCTTAGACCTTCAACACTCACTCATACACCATCTACACCTGACTTCCCAGATTCATGAGCTTGGCCTTGCTAGTCACTAACGCAACGGAAGAAAAATCAGCAACTAGCTATCCCTTACGCATTCCTCTGCATTCTCCCCAAAAACTTCCCTATTCTCTAGACTCTGCCTCTCCTCTATGAATCTCCCTCTTTCCCTCTTTGTCTCCAACTCCAAGCTTGCATTCGAAGCCTCGCCATCCCGTTACACCGTCCTAGTCGGTTCCATCCTTCCTCATCATGGCCAGCCGCCATTCCCCAAGTACCTCACCACATTCATCACCCAAAAAGCAACCTCCCATGCAACCCATGCAATAAAAGAGC
>Ga0116229_10001955_pt1 | contig 32934 bp, 23 predicted proteins | sample S1TSphgellanicum_3_FD_87313 | JGI IMG/M metagenome (GOLD analysis project Ga0116229, IMG submission 87313) | Host-associated microbial communities from peat moss isolated from Minnesota, USA - S1T2_Fc - Sphagnum magellanicum MG | ecosystem: Host-associated > Plants > Peat moss > Unclassified...
GCTTGGCATCAACGTTGCTAACCAGCTGAGAAATCAACTGATCCTCCGTCTGCGCCTGAGAGGTTGCTACGGTCGGATCTTTCAGGTCCAGCTTGAGATTGAACGTACTCTCACCTTTGCTGTTTTTCCAGCTTAGCGGATCGATATTGATGCTTGGATTGCCCTTGAGCAGGATTGGCAGATTAGAGAGCAGCAGCGCGGTGGCCTGCTGCTGATAAATCTGCGGGTCCAGTTGCTGGGATTTCTGCAACAAGTCCATCGCCTGCTGATGGTAGGTGTCGGTAAATTGTTTCAACGCCTGCTCGTCCAGTCTGTCGAGCTTGATGGTCAGCTTACCAGAACCGAAGTCAGCTCCCTGAATTTTCAGGGAATCCAGTGAGTAGTTCAGCTCACCTTTGAGGTTTTGACCCTCTTCATCAAATTGACTGTTCAGCTTGAAGCCAGCAACCTGAGCGACATCTTTGTTGTCGATATTAATGCCAATGTTGTCGGCATTGAGATTGCCACCGCCAATGTAAAGCTGGGACTGGCTCTGATGGGTGTCGCTGGTCAGGTTCAAACCGGCCAGCGTAATTTTCTCAAGTTGGCCCCACTGGTTTGGCGAGGTAAACGCCAGGCTATCGGCCTTGGTGTCAATTTTCACCTTCTTCAGGTCTTTATCGGCGTCAAGGTTAACCGTCGCACCAGAGAACTGAAGTCGGCTGTTATTTTTCTGGAAATCGATGGGTTGAATATTAATAACCGAGGCGGTGTCACCGCTGTAGCCGACGCGAGTTTCCGCGGTAACCGGCGATTTGCCTTGGGTCATGTCAAACAGGTCTTTTACCGCAGGGGTATTTTGCAGTTCGGTGTGAACCGATGCCGCGCTCGGGATCAGATTGAATTTTTTAAGCTGAGCGGCCGGGAATGGACCATGATCGAGGGTCTCGAGGAAAGCAATCTCATCCCCCGGTTGCAGCACGTTGTCAGGCGAGTTGCCGTCTGGCTGCGCCACAAAACGCACGGTGCTGCTGAAAATACCGCGTTGATAATCTTGATAAACCAGTTTGATACCGGCGTGAGGATAGTGGGCTTGAATCTGAGAATTGGCTTCGGCAACCGTATCGCCCATATTTTGCTCGAGCATTTTTCCTGTGTACCAGGAAGTGCCTGTCCATGCTGCGCCAAGTACTACGATGACGCTTACAGCGACTAACGATTTTTTCATAGTTCTGTTCATCCTTTTAACTGCTATCAGTAACGACAGCCTCTCAATCAGGTCGTTAAGGTTATCAAACTTAATGCCTTACTGCTTTTATTGTGGTGGAAAAACCGGCCTTTAGGCAAACATTTAGGAAAATTGTCCCTTTTTGCCGGTTGTTTTTACAGAAGATATTTAGGAAAGCTGGTTAAACACGCGGGCGATTCGTCCATTTCCGCTGACGTTTACCGGCGAGTCGGAGGCCGACAGGTAGCAAGATTCACCCGGCTGAAGGACAACCTGATGCCCGTCTTTTTCCAGTACGGTCTGGCCTTCGACGCAGAAGATAATAGCGGCGCTGTCTTGCGCCAACGACTGCGGTTCTGCGCTCAGGCTATGCAGTGAGAAGGCAAAATCCTCAACCGGGATCGGGAAGCTAAGCTCGTGGCCTTTTTGAACCGGCGTGGTCAGCAACGCATCCGCAGGCTTGGATTCAAACTTCAGATTGGCGTAGAGCTCCGGGATATCAATATATTTAGGGGTCAGACCGGCGCGCAATACGTTGTCCGAGTTGGCCATTACCTCAAGTGCCACCCCTTCGAGGTAGGCATGCGGCGTTTCGGCGTAGAGGAACATCGCTTCACCCGGTTGAAGTTCGATGACGTTGAGCAGCAACGGGGAGAACAAACCGCTGTCATCGGGATAATGTTGCGCAATGCTGCGAATGGTGTCCCACGGTTGGCCGTGCTGAGCCTTGAGTGTGTTTTTAAGAATGTCTAACGCCAGCGATTTAGTTTCACCCTTCATGCCGAGGAGCGCGGCGAACAGCGTTTTTAAATGTTCCTTATCCGGGTGAGCGAGGAAACTGGCGATATCAGGATGAGCCCCCGAAATCGGCTGTAGCAGGGACTGAATGTCACTCAGCTCACGAAAGCCGTTCATGGCGGCAAACGGCGTCAAGGCGAAAACCAGCTCCGGCTTGTGATTGGCATCTTTATAGTTACGCTCGGCAGCGTCGAGAGGAATCCCCGCCTTGTTCTCTTTATCAAAGCCCACTACCGCATTGCTTTTACTCGGGTGAACCTGAATAGACAACGGTTGACTGGCGCACAGTACTTTGAACAGGAAAGGCAGTTCGCCGAAGCGCTGCGCCACTTTACTCCCCAGATTACCCTCGAGATCCTGACTTATCAGGTCGCGAAGTGAAACGTTATTGCCGTTGTTATCGGTGATTGAAGAGCTGCTTTTCGGGTGCGCGCCCATCCACAGTTCGGCCATCGGTTTTCCCTGAGGATTACTAATGCCATAGAGGTTGGTGAGCGCGTCAACGCTTCCCCAGGCGTAATTTTGTACATTGTTATGCATCTTTTTCATGGGTTCATCCTAATCTGGAAGAGAAATTGAGTTCCTGCGCTTATCATAAGAGATGTGCTGTGATTCTGTAAGCACTGTTCGACAACTTCCCACAACCTTGCTGAACTGACAGGCGCTTCGACGCGGCCGGATTAAAACGTATTAAAGCAATCTGTTCATGGCGTGAGCTATCGGGCACAAAGGCCATACGCGAGCCCGTTAATTATTAATGCTGCTCAACGATAAGATTAAATAACAGTTGGCTTTTTATAACGCGATTAGCTAAATGAATTGAGATAATCAATATAGCCTTTAGCGTTGCTTTCTAATTCCTGTTGTGAAATTCCAATTTCAGTGCCGTAGACAGAATAAAACGGGAGATATTGCGCGCCTACATATTTTGCAGTCATCTCGAACGGAATGAGTATTTCCTCCAGTGAATAACGATAACGCCCATCGCGCGTGAAGTCCTCTTGCTTAATACCGGCGCTTACCGCCAAGGCAAATTTACGGCCTTTAAGCTTATAGCCACTGGTCGAACCGTATGCCCAGCCGTAGGTAAGGACTTCGTCGAGCCACTTTTTCAGCAGAGGAGGGCAGTTAAACCAATAAAGCGGAAACTGTAGAATAATACTTCCATGTTGTTCAATTAATCTTTGTTCTTTCTCTACATCAATGATGCCATCAGGATAATGTTGGTAAAGAGAGTGGACGGTAAATAAGTCCGGATATTTATCCAGCTCACTCACCCATCTTTTATTCACGATAGAATCATTTATGTTTGGGTGAATAACAATGATTAGAGTTTTCAAAATATATTCCCTGGTTATTAGATTGAATAGGGGGCTTTATTAGGTGTTTGCATCATAGGGAGGTTTAATTTAAAGTACAATACTGTCATTTTTGATATGTACTATACAAATGGATAGTGTAATGAGCGAAGAAACGGTCGATGCTTCCTGCGAGATTACGGGAGAAACGGGGTTTGGCTATACGCTTTCACTGGTAAGCGGAAAATATAAAATGATGATTCTCTATTCTTTAGCGGGCCTCAGTCCGGTATTGAGGTTCAATGAGCTCAAACGCCGAATCGGGACCATTTCTTACCGAACTTTAAGTCTGACGCTAAAAGAGTTGGAAAGTGACGCTTTAATTATCAGAAATGAGTATCCGCAAATTCCGCCTAAGGTCGAATATAGCCTCTCGGAAAGAGGGCGTTCGCTGATCCCCGTTCTGGATATGATGTGTGATTGGGGAAACGTCCATCGTCATGACGAAGCGAACAATAAAGCGACTGAATCAAAGTAGCCTTATGATTAATAAGGTTTTAATTTGTATTTTGCAGCAAGGCCTGATTTAACCCCCGATCGTGAATAAAAAGTGCGGTGAGCGCCAAATCCCGAAATTCCTACAACAACTCGTTAACCTTATGGTTATAATTGCCTATCCGTCGGCACAGCTTTGGGAGCGTCGTCGGTACCCTGCAATTTAAAATTTTTGAAGAAACCGCGTAAGGAGACAGTAATGGCAGCTCATCGCATTGAAAAAGACTCAATGGGACCGATCGAAGTTCCGGCCGATAAACTTTGGGGAGCACAGACTCAGCGTTCACTAGAGCATTTTCGTATTTCCAGTGAAAAAATGCCCACCGCGCTCATCAATGCTCTCGCTCAGACCAAACGTGCCGCCGCCACCGTAAACATGGATCTTGGCCTGCTCCCGGCCGACCGTGGTAATGCGATTATTGCCGCCGCCGACGAAGTTCTGGCCGGCAAGCATGAGAGTGAATTCCCGCTTTCAATCTGGCAGACCGGTTCCGGTACCCAGACCAACATGAACATGAACGAAGTGCTGGCAAACCGCGGAAGCGAGATTCTTGGCGGCGAGCGTGGCGAAGGTCGTTTGATTCACCCTAACGATGACGTTAACAAGAGCCAGAGCTCCAACGACGTATTTCCAACCGCAATGCACGTTGCAGCGGTGGTTTCTGTTCGCGAACATCTGATCCCTGAACTGAAAGTATTGCACAAGACGTTGACCGACAAGGCCGAAGCCTTTAAAGATATCGTCAAGATTGGCCGTACTCACCTACAGGACGCTACACCGCTGACGCTGGGACAGGAAATCTCTGGCTGGGCCGCGATGCTGGCACACAATCTGGTGCACATCGAAGCTAGCATTCCACATATTGCTGAACTGGCGCTGGGCGGCACCGCAGTAGGTACCGGTCTGAACACTCATCCTGAGTATGCGGTTCGCGTTGCCAAAGCGATTGCCGATCTGACCGGTCAGCCTTTTGTGACCTCTCCCAACAAGTTCGAAGCGCTGGCAACCTGTGATGCGCTGGTTCATGGTCACGGTGCACTTAAAGGTCTGGCTGCTTCCCTAATGAAAATTGCCAACGACGTTCGCTGGTTGTCTTCAGGCCCACGCAGCGGCATCGGCGAGATTTCGATTCCAGAAAACGAGCCAGGCAGCTCTATCATGCCAGGCAAGGTCAACCCGACTCAGTGTGAGGCGATGACCATGCTGTGCGCACAGGTTCTGGGTAATGACGTTGCGGTTAACATCGGTGGCGCATCCGGTAACTTCGAGCTGAACGTGTTCCGTCCCATGGTTATTCACAACTATCTACAGTCTGTTCGTCTGCTGGCAGATGGTATGCAGGGCTTCAACGAGCACTGCGCCGTGGGTATCGAACCAAACCGTGACCGTATCACTCAGCTGCTGAACGAATCCCTGATGCTGGTTACCGCGCTCAATACCCATATCGGTTACGATAAAGCCGCCGAAATCGCCAAGAAAGCGCATAAAGAAGGTCTGACCTTGAAGGCCTCTGCCCTCAAGCTTGGCTACCTGACCGAAGCTCAGTTTGATGAGTGGGTGCGTCCAGAAGACATGGTTGGCAGCATGAAAAAATAAGTCGTTAGTTTAACGACCGATTAAAGGCTCTGTCCGTTCGCGGACAGAGCCTTTTTTATGCTTTTTGAGAGGTTATACCGGCTGATCGGTGTAAAGATGCAGGCGTTTAATCAACAGATTAAGCGGTTGCGATTCGGGCTTATAGCGGTGTTTTACCGCGCTGGCGTCATAGTTGGGCAGCTCGCCTAACTTGGGAATCTGTAGAAGCGGGTCACGCAGGCATAGGGTGATAAACGGCGACGGGCAGGGGTGTTGCACCTGCTTTTGACTGTTGCGATACCACACGCGGGCGATTGGTTGAACCTTGACCGGGCGTTTTATTTTGAGGATGGCATGCTCGGGCAGTTTTTTTACATCGATGATTTCGCGTGTAATATTTTCCATCCACTGTTCTCGGGTGAACGGGGGCACCGCGCGACCGGCCGTCAGGCTTTTCTCCAGCTTTTGCAGCAGTTCGTCGCGGCTCAGGTTCTTGATAATGTGCTTGTTGGCCCAGCCAAAGCGCACTGAGTCAGGTTGTAAAAGGGTATTGATGGAGCGGTAGGCGTTGAGCGTGATAAGTCCACGCAGCTGACTGTGTACAAAATCAAAACGCTGCTCAGAAGGGAGGCCAGATTCAACAGTCACGATATTTTCGAGCTCGCTCTTGAGCTTGTTCACCTCCTGAACCAGCAGCTGTGCGGCCTGATGCTCAGCCTGATCGACCGCATAACACAGCGCACCCGGCAGCCTGACGGCGGCTTTGCTGCTAACATTGAGGCCGTTGTGATGGATAAACAGTTTTTGGAAATGCTGCATCGCCAGCTGGTGGGCGGCTTCACCCTGATGCGGCGTAACCTCGATAATAGAAGCGGGATTATGTTCAGCGCCTTTTTCTATTTCCGGAAGGGAAAATACTCGCGCCTCAAGCAATTCCAGCCGATCCAGGAAGCGAGTTAAATCCGTTGTCGCCAGTTCCAACTCCCGAAAACATTCATTCATGCGTAATTTCAAATCGTAGCTGACCATTACCCCTCCAATTAGTTACAACATACAATATAGCCTATAAAGATCAACAGTGCACACCTGACCATCGGAAAGGGTTTTTTCTGGCAAGGTGAAGAGGCGGGTCGGGGGAGATTGGGGTCAGTTTGGATATCGAGAATTATTGTATATTTAGGTGATTTTTTGCCTTGTAGACTTTAAAGCGAGGACGGTTACTGGCTCGCTTTAAAGTCTAACACTCTGGTAAGGGGAAAGAGAGGCTCAGCTGTGTGCAATGCGAGATTCTGACAACTTCATCAGGCGATAACCGATACCAACGGCGATCAGCAGCATCACGCAGATATAGGCGGTGATGCCAACCCAGGAAAAGCGGTGCCAGAACACGCCGCCGAGCGTGCCCGCTACGCTTGAACCGGCGTAATAGGAGAAAAGATAAAGCGACGACGCCTGTCCCTTAGCGCGTTTCGCACGCCTGCCAATCCAGCCGCTCGCGACAGAGTGGGCGGCAAAGAAGCCGCCTGTCACCATTGCCATTCCGATAAAGACCAGCCATACCGGGTTGAAGGCGGTTATCAGGATACCAACCAGCATCAGAAGCAAGGAACCAATCAGCACCTGTCCACGCCCGTAAACGGCGGTCAGCGCACCGGCCTTCGGTGAGCTGTAGGTACCCATCAGATAGGCAATCGACAGAATCCCGACAATCGCCTGGCTCAGGTGGTAAGGCGCACCGAGCAGGCGGTAACCGATGTAGTTAAACATGGTCACGAAGCTGCCCATAATCAGAAAACCTTCGGCAAACAGCAGCGGCAACCCGCTATCACGCCAGTGAAGCTTGAAGTTAATCATCAATTTACGCGGGCGCAGCGAACTGGCGCGGAAATGACGCGACGCGGGCAGGATTTTCCAGAACATACTGGCCGAAAGCAGAGAGAAAACGCCGAGGAAGGCAACGGCAACGCGCCATGATGCAAAATCGGTTAATACGCCGGTGACCAGACGTCCGCTCATGCCACCTATTGAGTTACCGCTGATGTAAAGCCCGATCGAGAACGCAACCACGCTGGGGTGAATCTCTTCACTCAAATAGGTCATCGCCACGGCGGCAACGCCACTCAGCGACAGGCCAATTAACGCGCGCATCAGCAGAATGGCGTGCCAGCTGGTCATGACTGAACAGACAATGGTGCAGATAGCGGCCAGCATCATGCCAACCACCATGACATTTTTACGGCCAACGGCGTCGGAAATAGGGCCGGTGAACAGCAACCCGATGGCCATCATGCCGGTCGCGGCCGACAAAGAAAGACTGCTTGCCGCAGGCGAAACGCCAAACTCCTGGGACAGCACCGGCATAATCGGCTGCATGCAGTAAAGCAGGGCGAAAGTGGCTAAACCGGCCGAGAAAAATGCCAACGTCACGCGAATAAACTGCGGCGTTCCTCTCTTGATAAAGTCGTCTTTTACGGGCGTTGAAACCTGCGGGCTGATAGCGTGCAGTTCATCATCATTAACCGATTGGCCTGCCGCAGAGTCTGCGGGCTGCCGACGCGTGATGTTCACGTGAAATCCTTAATAAAATTATTTTGAAACAATAGTGTGTGTCAGAAAATTTTACTCAGTATTATTTTCTTAATCTAATATATTAATTACAGGGTTTTGATACTTTAAAGATATCAATGAGGGTTGTGTGAACAATATCGAGCTAAGGCATCTGCGCTATTTCATCGCGGTAGCAGAAGAGCTGCACTTTGGCCGTGCGGCGGAAAAGCTAAACATCTCGCAGCCGCCGTTAAGCCAGCAGATTCAAGCGCTTGAAACGCAAATTGGTGCGGTGTTGCTTTATCGTACCAACCGCAGCGTGCGTCTTACCCAGGCGGGGGAGATGTTCCTGAAGGAGGCCAAGAGCATCGTAAGCAAGGTGCACGACGTCTCTGAGCAGGCGGCGCGCATTCATCGCGGCGAGGAGGGCAATCTGACGATTGGACTGACCTCATCGGCACCGTTTCTGAAAAAGATATCGCGCACTTTTCAGCGCTTCAGAATGGCGCATCCCCACGTCAATATTCGTATCGAAGAACTCAATAGCCAACAGCAGCTGCAACCGCTGGTTGAAGGGACTCTGGATCTGGGCGTCATGCGCAACGGCGTGCTGCCCGATGTTCTACAGCATCATCTGTTGCGTTCCGAGCCGCTGGTTGCCGTGGTCCCCGAGCAGCATCCACTGACTCAACTGCCGCCCGGCGAGCTGACGTTGAGCCACCTTGCCGATCAGCCGTTCGTGTTTTTCTCCAAGGACGTAGGCACCTCGCTGTATGACGATATTCTTCAGCGCCTGGCGCTCGCCAGCATTACGCCTTTTATTACTCAGGAGGTCGGAGAGGCGTTGACCATCATTGGGCTCATTTCCGCGGGTCTTGGCGTATCGATATTGCCCGCCTCGTATAAACGTATTCAGGTTGACGGCGTTAAATATCTTTCCTTTAAAGATGAGCAGGTGAATACCCAGGTCTGGCTGGTCAGTCATCGTCATCGTCCGCTTTCTGCGCCGGCTTTGGCGCTGGCTAAAATGATGATTGAAGACGGCGAATAGCCTGTTAAACCTGCAATTCCTTCAGGTATTAATTGTAATATGTGCACTAAATCACATATCGAATCAAATAGTTGACGATAAATGACAAAAGCTACAACATAGCCTTTAATATTTATTTCGAAGCGCGAAAAATAACGAGGCACGTTGAGTGATAGTGGAAGGCCAGCCGGGACACATCGATCAGATCAAACAAATTAATGCCGGTACCGTTTACCGACTGATAGATCAGTTTGGTCCAATTTCCCGCATCGAGCTTTCCAAAAAAGCGCAGCTTGCTCCGGCCAGCATCACAAAGATTGTACGCGAACTGGTTCAGGCGCATCTGGTTCAAGAAACCGAATATCAGGAGCCGGGCAGCCGTGGCCGTCCTGCAATAGGGCTTATCCTTGATACCCAGGCTTGGCACTATCTCTCTGCGCGAGTCAGTCTTGGCACGCTAACGCTGAGTTTGCGCGACCTGAGCAGTAAACTGGTTGCCGAAGATATTCTTCCCCTTGTCGCCGAAGACGCCGTGCCGTTTCTCGATCGCATTATTACGCACATTGACCAATTTTTTATTCGTCATCAGAGCAAACTTGAACGTCTGACCGCAATGGCAATTACCTTGCCCGGCATGATTGACACCGCAAAAGGTGTCATTCAGAAAATGCCGTTCTATCCGGTGGAATCCGTCCCCCTCGGTCCGGCCTTGGCCGCACGCAGCGGTTTACCGGTTTTTATCCAGCATGATATTGCGGCCTGGACCAAGGCTGAGTCCCTGTACGGCGCATCACGCGGTTTCCGTAACGTAATTCAGGTAGTTATCGATGATAACGTCGGGGCGGGAGTCATTACCGGCGGGCAGGTGCTGCACGGCAACAGCAGTAGCGTAGTCGAGATAGGCCATACTCAGGTCGACCCTTACGGCAAGCGCTGTTATTGCGGTAATCATGGCTGCCTGGAAACTCTGGCCAGCATCGATAATATTCTCGAGTTGGTCAGGCAACGTCTAGAGGTTACGCCTAATTCTTTGCTCAATGGACTGCCGATCACTGTCGAAAACCTCTGTGATGCTGCGAACCGAGGCGACGCGCTGGCGAAGGATATTATTGTGGGCGTGGGGCAGAATGTGGGGCGAATTCTGGCAATTATGGTGAACCTGTTTAACCCTGAAAAAATTCTGATCGGTTCGCCGCTTAATCAGGCGCAGTCGGTTCTGCACCCGACCATTATGTCTTGCATCCAGCAACAGTCCTTACCGGCCTACAGCGAAAATATTCAGCTTGAATCCACGCAGTTTTCAAATCATGGCACCATGCCGGGCGCAGCACTGGTTAAAGACGCGCTTTATAATGGCTCACTACTGGTGAAATTATTGCAGGGTTAGCGTCGGCTTATTTCAATATTTGTCTAATCCCCAATAAAACAATCACGCTGCCACACAGCCTGTCGATACTCTTTTTGCCCCTTTGGTAGGCGGAAGAAATACGAGGTTGGGACAACGCCAGTGCGACCGCGCCGTACCACAGTGCGGCAATAATACCGACAACGGCCAACATGGCGAAAAAAGTACCTGATGATACGTGGGCTGGGGCGGCGGTAGAGAAAATAGCGGCATAAAAAGCCATCGATTTTGGATTGCCGATATTCGTTATCACTCCCTGAACAAAGGCCTGCCGAAAACGGATGTCCTTCTGTTCTGTGGGTAAAGAAATTACGCTTGTCCCGGCTTTGAACAATAAACGTGAACCAAACCAGATAAGATAAGCGGCACCCATTATCTTAATCAGCAACGCTACCCACGGAAAAGACGTAAACACAATCCCAACGCCTGCTATTGCGCAGCTTGCCCAGAATAAATTCACCACCACAATACCTGCAACCAATGCCAACGCTGCCGAACGCGATGAGGCGACGGCTTTATGTACAACAGCAACAAAGTTTGGGCCAGGAATAACCACACCAGCCACATAAACCATAAAAACAGTCAGCACCGCATGAGCATCAATCATAGTTTTTATTCAGGTTGGAAGTATTTGAGAAGCCGAAAGATAACTTATAAGGGTTATATCACAACACCGGTCGCACCCACAAAACATTGCGCTAACGCAAGTTGCTAATCCGGTTAATCCCCTAAACTTTGTGCGTATTACGTCATGGTAATGAATGACGCATCTGCCGTTTCCCCAAGGCGTTTGGACAGTACATGGAGTTATTCGGAGTAATTGGACATGCTAACGCACTTTTTTGTGACGGGTACGGATTCCCGGGTAGGAAAAACGATTGTTTCCCGCGCATTATTACAGGCCATGGCCGCGCAGGGGAAAATTGTGCTGGGTTATAAACCTATTGCCACCGGCAGCCAGGCATTGGCCGACGGCGTGCGCAATAAAGATGCGGTGACCCTGCAGCAATCCTCTTCTATTTCATATCCGTTGGCAAAAATAACCCCTTTTGCCTTATCCGATGAAGATATATTTACCAGCGACTTACCCTTCGATATTTTTGAACGTATGACCGAAGGGTTGGAGTTTATGTGCCAGGAAGCGGACACCGTTGTTATCGAAGGCTGTGACGGTTGGCGCACGCTGATTACCCCGCAACAGACTTACTCAGAGTGGATTGTGCAAACAAAAATGCCGGTGGTGTTGGTGGTCGGTATTCAGGAAGGCTGCGTCAGTCAGGCCTTGTTGGCTGCTCAATCGATTATTGCCGACGGCGTGACGCTACTCGGCTGGGTAGCGAATAGAATCAACCCTTGTCTGGCACATTATCCAGAGACCATTGCGGTTATCGAGCAAAATATTGACGCGCCGCTGCTGGGTGAGATTCCGTATTTACCCCGTGCCGAATCGCGCGAGATGGCTCATTTTTTAGATCTTTCCCGACTGGCCGCCATGGCCTAAGAATACTGCCACCGAGAGCGTTCTCCGTGGCAGTCAGTCATTTCAACGTCAGACGAGCGACAAAAAGCTATTTCTGAGGCTTCCGCTGTCCAATGCAATATAGTCTAAAACAGGTTCAGTAGAGGGGAGATAACGGCTCCATAGTTCTGGGTTTTTTTCCCACGGTGCGGGAACCGATTTTTTGTCCTTATAAAATGTGACTACGTCAGCTAATTGTGCTCTGCATCGATACAAATGGCGTAATTCTATTGCTGTCATTCCATTCATTTTTGAGTCTGACTTACATACAACATCCTCCATCTTAATATCATCCAAAAAGAAGTGGAGCTGAGCGTTATCATTTTGTTGTTTTTGTAGCGGAATATTTTCACTGACCTGTTTAATAAATCCATCAATCACACCCTTAATCATACGAGAAAGTATACGATTGGTAAATTCGACAGCACGCATTTGGTCGTTTTTATCAGGGAATTCTGCTTTGTCATTGACTGCCTCTAAAAGAGAGTATGAGGGTGCATAACAAGGATGATCGCCTAGATTTTCAAACAAATTGTCAAGTGTATTGCGCGTAAACGTATTCGACGATGTACTAAAAAGCCGTGCTATATCGGCATTAAAATCATGCAGCTCACGCTCAATACTTTCCATATGAGCCGCAAATCTGGCAAGATAGTCCAAAGCAATATTATCGTCTTTTATTCCTGAAATACTCAATAAAGCAGTCTCGTCTTCTCTCAATATGGCATTTATAGCGAATTTTGCATGTTTGCTTTCTACGCCAATCCTTTGTTTTAAATGCTCTTTATTTAATGTGTTGATGAGCCTACTCATGACCTCACTGAGGGGGTCCACATTTGTATTTTCAGTTCTTTCAATATATTCATTGAGTGTCTTAAAAACGTTTAATTTTTCATTATTCACCATGCCAGTATAGGTGTAAAAATCGGGTTTTTCAGATATAAAGTTAAGTGCAATAAACAAACTTTCAATCAGGCGTAATGGCGTGCATGAAGAGTAACGTTCTTCCCCTCGAATAATCGATGACAAACCAAATATAAGGTCACCTCTGGAAGGGGTGAAGGCATCAGTAAATAACTTGCCGTATGACTGATTTGCTTTTAATGATGCTGCACAATCTGTTGATGACCGGTATAAGGAAGATGGTTCATTAAAAACTTTTCCTGATGTTGAGACTTTCATACTCAGCCCTCGGGTTAATTAGTTGAAGTCCAAGTCTCACTGATATAAAGCGTTAATAAAAGAAATAGATTTTTTGATAAACCTGTTTAATCGTATTCAGTAAGTTTGTACTCCTAAACCCGTCTTGAGCTTAATCAGCTCGTAGAGCCAGAAGCAGGCGGGGCCTCACCACAGAGCCTATTGTTTTATTGAGTTTTACCCACAGCAATCAAAAAAGGCCTGGATACAGTTCGCAAATTGGCACGATTAGCAAGCCTGTACAGAAAGACCGCTGATATACTGAACAAGAAAAAAATATAGGAGAACGCCCATCGCTTCCAATACCTTACCCGACATTCACGTCGATAGCCGTCATCGCCCGCTGGTGCTGACCGCCTGTATGCTTTCGATGTTTATGGCCGCCGTTGAAGTCACCATTGTCGCCACGGCGATGCCGAGCATTATTGCTGACCTGGGTGGCTTCTCGCTTTTAGGCTGGGTTTTTGCCATCTATCTGCTGACGCAGGCGATCACCGTGCCTATCTATGGGCGTTTAGCCGATCTCTACGGCTGCCGTAAGATGTTTTTCATTGGTACAGCGCTGTTTCTCGGCGGTTCGGTGCTGTGCGGATTCGCGCCATCGTTGGTGTGGATGATTGCCTTCCGTGCCCTGCAAGGATTAGGCGCAGGCGCCATCACGCCGGTTGCTACCACGCTTATCGCCAATATTTACGGCCCGCATGAACGCGCTAAGGCGCAGGGTTATCTTGCCAGCGTGTGGGGCGTATCGGCCATCGTCGGGCCGCTGCTCGGTGCGTTTATCGTCCAGCATTTTCATTGGTCGGTGGTGTTCTGGATAAACCTGCCGATTGGCATTGTCGCGATGCTGATTCTTGCCAAATATTTACCCGCTGAGGAGAGCAGAAAGACCCACGCGCTAGACCTCGCCGGTACCGGCCTGCTTTCACTGGCGGTGGCCGCTATGCTGCTGGCGTTACTCCAGGCTGAGTCCCTCGGCTATTATTCCCTGCTGCTCGTCGGACTTGCCGTGATGGCCTCGGCGCTGCTCGTGCGTCAGGAGAAAAGGGCACCAGAACCGCTGTTTCCCCTGTCACTGTGGCAGAACAAGGTGGTGGTTGCCGGCAATATCGGCGGTATTGTGATTGGTGCCAGCATGATGGGCATCAGCGCCTTTTTACCGACTTATGTTCAGGGGGTTCTCGGCGGCACGCCGCTACAGGCCGGGACCACGCTGGCGCTGATGTCGCTAGGCTGGCCGCTGGCAAGCACGCTGAGCGGAAAGCTGATGCAGGCGACCTCATATCGCTTCACGGTGCTGCTTGGCGCATTGCTGTTGGTGTTTGGCAGTCTGGCACTCCTGCTGCTCACTCCGGGCTCAGGTCTGTGGTGGGCGAGAGTTTCTGCCTTTATGATTGGCGCGGGCATGGGGTTGTGCAACACCACGTTTATTGTCTCGGTACAAAACTCGGTCGATGCCTCGGTGCGGGGTATCGCCACGGCCTCGACGCTGTTCACCCGTATGCTCGGGTCGGCGCTAGGGACGGCCATTCTCGGCGCAACGTTAAATGTTAACCTGCAAAATCGCCTGCCCGCCTTGCATGACCCTGTGCAGATGCTGATGGACAAACTACAACGGCAGCAACTCTCTGCTGAAAGGCTGAATCATATCATCGAGCAGGTTTCTGCCTCGCTGCACTGGGTTTTCGTTCTTGCCGCCGTCATGTCATTCTTTGCAATAGCCGCCGCGCTGTTGCTGCCGGTCGGTCATCGTCCGGCGAAGAGAGAGTCCTGAAACGGCGCAATAAAAAAGGCTTAAACAGGCGACTGTTTAAGCCTTGAGGTCAGAATTGCAGTGTATTACTGGGCTGACGAGTCCTGACTGGTGCCGGTTTTAGGGCTTGCCGTCGAGTCGTCTGCGCCATTTGCCGTTTTGCTGTACACAATTTTCTGCTTGTCGTTATCACAATGCCCAACAACCTGACCGCCAGCCTGATCGGCCTGGTCATTGGCGACGATATCGAGTTTAAAACCTGACTCGGGTAAGCCATTCGCCACAATTTTCTTGGTGATATCCGCTTTAACGCTGTCACAAGAGGCCATAGCTACCAGAGGTGAGAGCGTTAAAAGAGCCAAGCCAACCATCAGAGTCTTTTTCATGATTTCGTCCTTTTTTGAAAAGCTTGCATGCAAAGTTTAGCAGTTAACTGCAATCTATCGAACGATTAAGGTGCCAGTAATTGGTTGCCGGTCACGCGGTCAAGACAACGCTGGGTATTGGGTTCCCAATAAGCGTTGATATTACGGCTTGCGTTGCAGCGGTCACGCAGCGCAGCAGCCTGCTCGTACTGGGCGTTGTCTCTTTCCTGACGTTGAATTCTCTGATCGCGTAACGTGCGGGTCGCGTTCCATTCTTCTTTGCTCTGGCGCGCTTGCTCGTTGCTCATCGCCCCATTACCGCTGCCGCCAAATACACAGGTCCCACCTGCACAATTGGTTTCAGCATGGGCCGTCACTTGCCAGGTCCCTGAAAGCACCAGCAGGGCGACAGGCAGCATCCGGCGCAGCAGTCGAGACATAATTATTGTGTTCATTAGCTCATCCTTATAGGTTTACACATCGCTGACGCGACGATTAAAATTATACCACCCTGACGGGATACGTCACCTAAAGACGGGAAATTGGTTTATAAATGATTGAACTAACGGAGTAGTCTCCTTCTCATGCTCAAAACCACCTTGCTATTTTTCGCTACCGCACTGGCCGAAATTATCGGCTGTTTCTTGCCTTATCTGTGGCTAAGAAAGGGCGGCAACGCCGTGCTTTTAGTGCCTGCGGCCGCCAGTCTTGCGCTGTTTGTCTGGCTGCTTACGCTGCATCCCGCGGCGAGTGGGCGTGTTTATGCGGCCTACGGCGGCGTCTACGTGGTGACCGCGCTCCTTTGGCTGCGCTACGTTGATGGGGTAAAACTGGCGACCACCGACTGGCTGGGTGCCGTCGTCGCATTGGCGGGTATGCTAATTATTATTTCCGGGTGGAAGTCTTACTAATTATCCGGTGACCGGCAAGAAAAAAGGGCAACGAAGCGGATCCGTTGCCCTTTTTTACTGCTGTCAAGCCAGGGATTATTCGTCGCGGCTTACGCGCAGGCCAGCCAGCGACTGGCTTACCGGCATCATCTCAATCGAGTTGATATTAACGTGCGCTGGCAGCGTTGCGGCCCAGAATACCGACTCCGCCACGTCTTCCGCCGTCAGTGGGTTGGTCTTGTCGTAGGTCTGGCCGACCTTCGCATCGTCACCTTTGAAACGTACGCTGGAGAATTCAGTCCCGCCGCACAGGCCAGGCTCTACGTTGGTCACGCGAATCTTGGTCCCGAACAGGTCGGTGCGCAGGTTGAGGCTGAACTGGCGCACGAAGGCTTTAGTTGCGCCGTAAACGTTGCCGCCAGCGTAAGGCCAGTTACCGGCGGTAGAGCCGATGTTAATCACGTGACCTACGTTGCGTTCAACCATGCCCGGCAGTACGGCACGAGTAACATACACCAGACCTTTAGTGTTGGTGTCGATCATGGTTTCCCAGTCATCCAGAGACGCCTTGTCCGCCGTTTCCATACCCAGTGCCAGACCCGCGTTGTTGACCAGTAAATCGATGTTTTGCCATTCGGCCGGCAGCGCAGCGATGGCCTGCTCGATGGATTCACGAGAGGTCACATCCAGCTGCGCGACATACAGCGCATCGCCCAGTTCGGCCTTCAAATCAGCAAGACGTTCTTTACGACGTCCTGTTGCAATCACCTGGTGTCCAGCATTAACAAATTTACGTGCAATAGCGGCGCCAAAGCCGGCTGTTGCGCCGGTTACAAAAACGATCATCTCTGATTTCCTTAGAATAAATGGCCCCGCGGACGGGGCAAAGAGTACGACATGTGCTTGCAATTAGTAATAACACAGAGTGGTTGAAAGCGGCTAGGCCCATAATGTGTCTAGTTATCGATTTAATAATCTTGCTGCGGTTATTTGTTTTGCTTTAAATAAGGGGCAATCAGCGATAAGTCGGCCGCAGACAGCCTGTCGGCTGCGGTCTGCGCCTGATGCCAGTAAGGATAAATCAGCGGCGGCTGGCTCACCTGATTCAGCCTCTCGAGCTCGTCTGCGCTGAGCGTTATCTCGGCAGCCTTGAGGTTATCGACCAGCTGCTCTTCACTTCGCGCGCCGACAATCACCGAGGTCACGACCGGTTTGGACAGCAGCCATGCCAGCGAAATCTGTGCCGCCGAGACGCCGCGCGCGGCGGCAATGTCGACCAGTACGTCGACAATATCGTACAGCTTGCTCTCGTCGCGCACCGGGGGTTCACCCCATTCGGCTAGATGGCGAGTGCCTTCCGGCTGAGGCTGATTGCGGCGATATTTCCCTGAAAGCAGGCCACCCGCTAACGGGCTCCACACCAGCACCCCCAGGCCCTGATCGTGGCTCACCGGCAACAGCTCGTATTCTGCTTCGCGTGCTTGCAGAGTGTAGTGAATCTGCTGGCTCACCGGGCGTACCCAATGATGCGCATCGCTGACACCCAGCGTTTTCATCAGATGCCAGGCAGAGAAATTTGATAAACCGACGTAGCGAACCTTGCCGCTGCTGACCAGATCATCCAGCGCACGCAGCGTTTCTTCGAGCGGCGTCAGGCCGTCCCACTGGTGCAACTGGTAGAGGTCGATGTGGTCGGTGTTAAGACGTTTGAGGCTGGCCTCACAGGCACGCAGGATGTGATGACGCGAAGAACCTCCGCCGTTGGGGCCTTCACTCATCGGGAAACGGGCCTTGGTGGCAATCAGCACGTCATTTCGCGCCTTGCCAAGAGCCTCGCCTAAAATTTCTTCCGACAGGCCGCCCGAGTAAACGTCGGCGGTATCGAAAAGGTTGATCCCAGCTTCACGACACAGGGCGATTTGCCGCCGTGCGGTCGCGACATCGGTTTGTCCCGTTTTAGCAAACTTTCCCTGACCTCCAAAGGTCATGGTTCCCAGGCTCAGGGCGGACACCTTGAGTCCTGAACGGCCAAGTTGACGATATTCCATCTCTGTCTCCTTACCTTATTGATTGTTTTGCATGAGTCAGTGTTGAGCCGAGTTTTCTGGCTCCTTCGCGGTTTCAGACGGCGGGGCCGTCGCTTTCTTTTTCTTTTGCCGAATCTCATCGCCGTCGGTAACGTTAAGGGTCATGCTGTCAATCATGCCGAAGATGGCGATACAGCCGACGATGATAAACGCAGTGTGGAAACTGCCCAACGAGGTGCCGTTGCTGGAGACCGGCTCAAAGTGTTCGGCGATACGTAATGCCAGTGCACCGATGGCAATACCTAGCCCTGACGAGAGCTGCTGTGCCGTATTAAACAGCGTGTTCGCGCCCCCCATTTGTGGGCCAGGCACCTGTGAAAAGGCGAGCGTGTTGATAGCCGTGAACTGCATTGAACGCGTCATACCGCTGATAAACAGCAAGATAAAGGTCAGCGTCGTCGGCACCGCCGGGGTGAGAAACGCGCAGGCGAAAATGGTCAACGTATTCAGCAAGCCGTTGACCACCAATATAGTGCGAAACGGGAAACGGAACAGAATTGCCGAAGTGAAAGGCTTCATCGCCAGATTCCCCGCAAATACCGATAACACCAGCAAACCCGCGTTGAAAGCGTTCATACCATAGCCGAGCTGGAACAGCAGCGGCAGCAGGAACGGCAGCGAACCAATGGCGATACGAAACAGTGAACCGCCGATAACCGTTACGCCGTAACTTTTAATCTTCATGGCCACCATCGGCAACAGCGGGTGAGGGCTTGAAAGCGAGTGTTTCACCGCCAACGCGCCCACCAGCAGGCTGCCGATCACACAAAGTGACGGCAGCCAATAGGTTGCATCGCCTTTATTAAACAGGTCCAGTCCAAACATTAAGCCCAGGCAGGCAATGCCGGTCAGCAGGAAGCCCAGTACGTCAAACGGTATGCCTTTTGCCCCTTTTTCATTGGGGATTAATCTCAGGCTTAGCAGCAGTGCGATGATCCCCAGAGGTACGTTGAGGATAAAAATCCAGTGCCAGGACGCATAGGTAGTGATGAATCCGCCCAGTGGTGCCCCCAATATCGGTGCCACCAGCGCGGGCCAGGTGATGGTCGCGATCGCCTTAATCAAATCTGCTTTGGCGGTATTGCGCAGAACCACCAGTCTGCCGACCGGCACCATCAGGGCTCCCGCAAATCCCTGGAGCATCCGCGCCGCGGTAAAGGTGGGCAAACTTACGCTCGTCGCGCACAGCACCGAGGCCAAAGTAAACAGTATGATAGCCAATGAGAAAATGGTGCGCGTCCCGAAGCGATTCGCTATCCAGCCGCTGGCAGGGATAAAGACGGTAAGGGTTAGAATGTAAGCAGAAACGCCGATATTAAGATCGATAGCCGGTACGCCAAACGCCAGTGCCATTTTGGGAAGCGCCGTAACGATAACCGTCGCATCGAGGTTCTCCATGAACATGGCGCCGGCAACCAGCAGTGGCAGGGCGGAACCGCCTGGCAGTGAAAATTTTTTCATCGACATAACGCCTGAATATAAAGGAAATCCCCTGAGCTGAACATTAACAAGTCCCTGATTAATAGCTTTAATATGTCTTTTCTTTTGCGATTCTTAGCAAAAGATCGGGCAAGGAAAGGTGATTTTTGAGCATAGCGCATCAGCGAGAATGGTTAAAATAGATTTATTGGCTAAATTGAATGAAGAGGTCGGTGGTCCATGTTTAAGTATGCGCCGCTTGAGACAAATCAGATCAAAAGGAGTTGAACTCAAAACAAGACTCAATCGATGAAATCAAAAATTGATTCATTACAGATCCTTAGGGCTTTTGCTGCGACCTTCGTTGTGATTAACCACCTATGGGGAGACTCTCAGACCGCAATTTCACTGCGTCTGGGCCTGCAATATATTGGCGATTTCGGCGTAGATGCCTTTTTCATTCTTAGCGGATTTATCATGAGTTATAAAACCCGTGAAGATTCCAGGCTGGGGCTGTCGACCGCCCTCGACTTTATTAAGAAGAGGGTGGAGAGAATCTATCCTTTATTCCTGCTCGTGTTGACCCCTTTTTTACTGATTTATCTGCTAAAAAATCATCCCGCCAGCCTGTATCAGATTTTTGGTAATATCCTGCTGCTGCCCACCTTTACCAGCGACCCCAACTATTTAATGCTGGTCGGTCCCTCATGGTCGCTGGTGTATGAGATGTTCTTTTACCTGATTTATGCGGTCATCATGATGCTGGTCCCAAATAAACGCAGCCTGGTGTTTACTACTGCGTCGCTGATTGTGCTGATGGTCCTGGTGGTTAACCTCTTCTCGCTGCGGGGACCGCGTCTGGACCTGGATAATTTCAGCTATATGATTGGCGATACGCTGATGATTAACTTTGCTATCGGCTGCGTGTATGCGCAGATATTTATGCGGTTGGGTCAGGCCCGCCTCCCCAGTCTTTATGCCTGTCCGCTGATTGTGATTTTTTTCTTACTGGGAATGTGGCTGTCGGCAAAGGGGGCTCCGAGATTCGTTTGCTTCGGGTTAACGTCGCTGGCGATTGTTTTTCTGTTTAGTTTGATGAGGGAGTCGCAAGGAAAAATATATCGATTATTAGTTTATGTAGGCAATGCGTCTTACAGCATCTATATCACGCACTATTTCTTCGAGTACTCCAAACACTTCTTCTTTACCCACTTCAATATCAATCACGATCTCTTCGGCATTGTATTTTCCATTATCGCGGTGATCTTTGGCTGCATTTTTTACTCCCAGATAGAAACACGGATTGCGCGAGGAATTCGCTCGCTTCAGTCATCGCGAGCCGCGGCGGCGAGAGATTAGGGGATTAATCCGCCATTCGCTCATCTCGAACGGCGGATTTACTAAGATTAATGCTCTTCCAGTCGATAGCCACTTTCTGCGTCGAATAGGGGGATCCCTTCACTGCGGACGGCCAGATTTAACGGTGCGTTGATGCTATGCCTTACCCGACCCCGGTTTCCGCTAGCCTGCCGGGCGCTGTGGTGCCATTTCTCCGGCAGTGGAAAACACAGTTCCTCGCACTGTGCGCTTATGATACCCGTTGTAGTGACTACATCACTGAGACAAGGGCTGTCATGATGACCGCAGATGATGACTCGCCAGTCTAGTCATCATGTAAAAATACATAAGAAATCAGCTTAATCCAGAAAAGCCTTCTGTTGCGGCAGGATAAAATCCCGATCAATTTAGCCAGACATTGACCAGGAAGTACTCCCATGCCCACCACAAAAAAGTTTCAGCATGCCAGCGTCCCGCTCTCAACAGTAAACACCACCGCTCAGGCAGACGCCGTACGCAAAGAGAGTGCGGGCACCCATGAGGACCCGGGCTGTCTTGCTATTATCTCTCAGGGATGCAGTGCAATGAAAGAAATGCCCAAGCCTCATGAAAAAACTCTCCGGTTACTGAATGATTATCAGAAAGCCTCTCCTGCTCTCAGGGAGAGCCTCTCGGAGGGGGGATTCATAGCTGCGAACGGTGAACTGGACGAACCCTATGCTCGTGAGAACTGGCAGATGCTGTGGGAAATATTTCCCGGCGAAAAATTTAAAGATATTCCTGAGGGTGCCGGGGTTACGAAAGCAGCTGAAGGCCTTCTCCACGCCACGGAATCGTTACTGCAGGATGTGGTGGCATCTGCGGCAGAAAGCGCGGCCGGAACGGATGAACTCACAGGAATGCAGCCAGCCATAGCGAAAGCGGAAGAAGAGGTTGTTGATGCTCAGACCCTCCGCTTGCTGCTGGATGAGGAAATCCGTGAAAGCGTCGTTGCCACTGCGAATGAGTTTATCATGGAGGGGGGCAGAAACCGGGAGTATCTTGATGATTCGGGACCGGAACTGAAAGCGGCAGTAGAGAGCCTGGAGAACACGCTGGGTAAACTGGACGGTCTGGATGAAACACAGGAAAAAAGGCTCACTGCACTGGAGAACAAGGCGGGTGGGCTGACATCTGAAGAACAGAAGGAACTGAGCTCGCTGCAAAAGCTGAAAAAAAAGCTGGCCTGCTCGGAAGACCGCAGCGTGCTGGCGGCGGCGGTTAAGGTGGTGAAGGACAGTATGGAGGTTATTCAGGTCAGCCCTGAGACCGCAAAAGGTCTGTCAGCGGGAGAAAAACAGATTCGCCTGGACGCCTGTGAGGCATTGAAGGACCTGTCTGCGGCACTGGAAGACTCGGTTAACATCCTGAAAAGCGTCAAAGCTGCAGCCAAAGGGAGTGATGTTCTCGGATTACCAGAGAAACTGAGCAACGCCCGGCATAAAATAAAAAATGCGCTTGAGATTGTGAAGGCGAGAAGAAATGAATCGATTGAAAGCACTTATCCGGATAAGTCCGGCAGGGTAAAAGCTGCCCTTGTGAAAGTATCCGAGCCAGGCAGCAAAAAAGACCCGGTGACCGATGTCCTGGACAACCTGAAAGCGCATGAGCAAAATCTTGAAAAAGGCGTATACCGGGAGCTGATTTATATCCGGGAGGCCACACAAACGCTGTCACGGGCTGTCGACACTTTACCGAAAGGGAAGGTCCGGGATGCTGTCAGCCAGCTGCAGAGATTTTGCGAATTTCTGACGCCCGACCTTAAGATGCTGGTATCAGGGAAACCTCCAGCCATCGCGAGTACTAAGGAACTGAAAGCTGCAGCTACTGCGGCAGTTGCCATGTACAGAACGCTTATAGGTGCTGACATGACTGCTGATGAGCCGAAAACACGGCGTGACGTGTTTAATGAGGCAGTGGAGAAACTCACGCTGGCACATAAAAGTATCAGGTCGAAAGAGCTTAAACCGCCGCTCAGGGAAACCGGACTGGCGTTCAGCCTGGTACGAGAGGATACCCGCAACCTGCAGTCTGTTGGCTCCGGGGCTGATACAGTGACGCAGCTGAAAGAGATGGCGGTGGTGCTTCGCGGTGCATACGCAAAAATTGCACATGTGGTGTCGGGCGTGACTGAAAAGATGGGCTCGCCCGGGCCTGAGAGAAAAAAACTGACGGACCTGCTTGAGGTAAAAAGTGAGCCGCTGCTTACGTCACTGCACTGGTTTGAGCTCAAAGGCAAAGCGCTGGCGGGAAGTGCCAAAGCCGCCAATAAAGTGGCAGATATGCTGGTGCACAAAAAGGGCACTGACTCCCTGAGTAATGTGAGTGACATGCGCGCAAAAAGTGCTAAAGCAGTGTCATTAGCCCGGACTGAACTGAAAGAAGCCTTTTCGTTCGTTGAACACCGCTGGCAGGAAACCCAAAAAACCCTGCACGCGCTGCAGACGACCAGTCAGAATGAATTCACCCTGGCGAAGGCTCAGCTGACCGCTATGGAAAAAGATGACCCCCGCAAACTCCCTGCGCAACCAGAAGACATCAGTCAGCAGCGAAAAAAAGTGGACACTCTCAGAAGATTCCTTACAGATATTCAAAAGTGTCAGGGCGGATTCAAAGAGGCCGTTAATCAAGCCCGTAAGGCGGAAGGAAGTGCAGAGGCCCTGACGTTTTCGCAGGACCGGTTAACAAAGACCGAAGTGGGACTGCCTGCCTCAGAGGTACTGCTGCAGGCAGAGGGGGCGATGCGGACCGCTGCAGCAGCACTTCAGGTGGTCACCCACCGGGAGCCTGAAGTTTACGGCCCTCAGCAGAAAGTGGCGATGTATCTTGCACTGGTGCTCGCAGAGCGGATGAATGAAAAAGAAGAGTTAAGCCCGGCGGAAAAGCAGGCTCAGGTGGCGGTGCTGGCGGAGAAGCTTGCCGGAGATATCGACTCACCCGGATTTGACAGGAAGGCATTTGCCGTTCTGATTAAAGAAAATTACCGGCAGAAATGTGATGGCACGCTGAAACTTCCCCGCGAGTACAGGGCGGTTCTGGCAGAGCCGGGGCTGAAGTGGGCAAATCTGATGACAGACAAAGGTGCAGCCAGGCTGGGGAGTTCGCTCGTCAGTCTGACACTCCGTAAACTGATTTCACAGAGTGTCAACATCCTCATGCCAGGGGGGATCGTGGGCAGCGCATGGGGGCGTATCCGTGGAGCGGTGTCAGCAGGGTTAATCTATCAGGCAGGGAAAGAACGCGTTAATTTTCTGAAGCAGTCGGTTATGCCGGGCCATGCCCTGCCTTCCGGAACGCTTTCCGGAGCCAGAAATGACACCTGGAAATTTGTTGCTGCATCGACCGCGGATGCGGCATTGCCGCAGGTCCTTAGGGCGGCCAAAAACGGGCTGGCGATGCTGAATGATATTAAAAAGAACGGCTTCGCGCATACGATGGAGCAGGCCGGTAATCACTTCGTGGGGAATAACCTCATCAGTTCCGGTACCACGTTGGCTGCCGCCGGAGGAAGGGAAGGCGCAGAGGCGGCGGCTGAATTTATAACTGATGCCATGGAGAGTGCAGCAGAGCGTAATCAGGTTTTCCCTTACCAGGGAAAAGGAGACCGCGTGGAGCAGGCTGTCGGAAAGATGGCTGATATTGTCAGACGTGGACGAGCGGGTCCGGAGAGCATGGGGAAAGACGAAGTTGCGACTATTGACCGTGCCTTGGACGATGCACTGAAAGACCTTGCACAGGAAAAGGCCAGGTTAAACGGCATTCTGACAAAAACAGAGCGTGACTTCATAAAAGAACGAGGGCTGACACCAGCGGCACTGGTCGTTGCCTGTGACGCTCAGTCTGAGAAACTCCGCTCCTATCAGAAGGAAGGAAAAAACGCGAACCAGCTGGTTGTTCTCGGGAAGGTCAAGCCCGGGCAGCGTGATTTTGATGCATGCGTCAGGGACGGTGACAGCCGTATTTTTATCCGGGAGGGAGCTGCTGGTAAGGACTTGCTGCGCCACGAGGTGACCCATCTGTGGGGGAAAGGTGAGAAGGAGACCCGCAACATTATGGCGACGCTGATGGGGTTGCGGACGGGTGACCACAGCATTGCATGGAAGGTAAACATTAACCTTAATGCGAACGATGAAAAAAATACTAATGGGCTACACTTTGGATTTGGAGGGGGTGGTCTGTTGAATTACAGAAAACCTGAAAATAAACCCTCACCCCCTATTACCAGTAATGTTAATCAGTCAACTCCCTTGGTCGAGGGCATAACTGAGACGCAGAAGGAAGAAAATATCCGGGGAGCATGGGATGAGGATTATGTTACGACAAAGGTTATTGTTCCTTATATGCAAAGCGTGATAAATGGAGCTGAGACTACTATCACTAAACTTCACGCTCCTTCGTATATCTGGAATTATGTTCAAAAGGCTATTGATGAAAATGGGCTTTCGCCATTAACTCCAGACAGCCGTATCAAAACCACACAAATAATAACGGAAGGCAGAGGCCAATCAAGCGTCACAGTGGCAAAAAAAACAACACACTTTACGCTGACAGATCTCGTTTGTGGTAAATTACATGGGATTAACCTTAAAGTGGAATGGGATAATCACATCCCACCTGCATTTCGAGATAAAATTCTCCCAGGCTCTTCCAGTGGATTATTTACTACGGGAGATACAGATTCTGCCATAACGGCGGCATTTAAAGGCGAAATGGCTAACCTTGAAAAGGATGATGGGACAACAAATAATCTATCTGCTTTCTATGAATTTTCATTTCACTCGACGGCGAGAGAACTTTCAACGTCAGAAGACATTGACGATAGATTCAAAAATCAGCTCAAGCGTTACATTAATAAGGAAGAAACACCTAAGCTGATGTCTTTAAATGGTGAGAAATTAAAGGAAGTTGTTGCACTAGCCCAAGGGAACAAGGTTTTAGCCTGGGACGCATTAGGTGATTACATTGAGTTCGACAATGATAAAAACCTTAGTCAAAAAGAGCAGAACTGGATATTAAAACATCTGTCTATTAAAACACAAGACGAGTGTAAAAATAGCAGGAAAAAATTTGATACATTTACTAAAACTTGGATTACCGGCAACAAAATCCCTATTGAGCATAAAGAGACCCGCTTGGCATTATCCAAAGCCAATAATATTGGTGCTGACACTGTTAAAACCATTATCAGTCGTATGAAACAAGATATGGACACGATGGTTAAAACTCCCAACGAACTCCTTCGAGACCAGCTGGTTAATATTGCATTCGATTTAGTAAATGGAGCATTAAGTTTTATACCTGGTAAGGGGATCATTACTTTCATGGCAAAGATTGCGCTAAGTTCCAGTATTAGCGTAGCAAAAGATTTGACCCTGGCCACGCTTGCCGACTCTAATGAAGAAAAACAGGCAATATTGTCTAACGTTTTACAGAATATCCTGGCAGGCTTGCTATTTGACGGCATTGCCATCGGGAGTAATTATGCCGGTAAGTGCATGAAAAACAAATCCTTCAAATCGATTGAAAATATGTTTGAATCAAGAGTGAAAGGTACGCTCCCGACGCTTGATGACAGCCTGAAAGTGACGGGGATTGACCTGAGCGGTGTAAAAATAGAGAGGACGGGGATTTTCCATGGCACTTACAAAAAGGGTGAACAGTATTATATTCAGCAGGACGGCAGCGCGTTCGAGGTGTTCCGGGACCGAAGTAGCAATACCTGGCGGTTGAAGAACCCCGATCAATCATCAACGTACCATATGCCGGTGAGTTACCACGCAGATACCAACAGCTGGGGGCCTAACTCTAGTGTGGGGCTACAGGGAGGCGCAAGAACATGGGGCAACTCACGCCCTCCTCAGGGAACGTACAGTAAAATGAATCCCGACTACAGCACCATCGGCCAGCCTGCAATTAATAAGGGTCCGGCGATTCAACGACCTGAATTCAAGAACAATCAGTGGGTGAATTCAAAAGGTACGCTCCCGACGCTTGATGATAGCCTGAAAGTGACGGGGATTGACCTGAGCGGTGTAAAAATAGAGAGGACGGGGATTTTCCATGGCACTTACAAAAAGGGTGAACAGTATTATATTCAGCAGGACGGTAGCGCGTTCGAGGTGTTTCGGGACCGAAGTAGCAATACCTGGCGGTTGAACAATCCCGCTGGGGACTCTATGCCGGTGAGTTACAACGCAGAAACCGGCAGCTGGGAGATTTGACAGTCACCGGGCCCTCCGCCACATGAAATGCATCACCCTGCCGGACGTTATTTATCGCTACAGGCGGCCTATGAAGGATGTGGTTTGGAGCCGGTATCGGCATGACCGGGCGATACGGCCGCTCTAGGCGCGGCCGCGTTGCCAATTTTTGACGAGTTTAACCCGCAGTATGAAGTGTTGTTGAAGTAGTCAGATGTCCATTTGCGTGCCCAGCTCGATAACTCGGTTGGGCGGCAGCTCGAAAAGGTCCGGGGATCGCAGCGCATTCCGCGCCAACGCCAGAAACAGCATGCCGCGAATTTTATGATGCCACGGGCGTTTGCCCAAAATCAGCGCCTCGTGCGACATAAAGAACGAGGTCTGCATCATCGGGCAGTTAAGTCCTTCGACGCTGCAACGATGAAAAATTCCCTCCATATTCGGCTTTTCTCGCCACCCGTAACTCGCCACCACGCGCCAGAAGCTCGGCGACAGCTGCTCTATCTCAACGCGCCGCACGTTAGGCACATACGGTACCTCTTCGGTACGGATGGTCAGCAGCACCACGCGCTCATGCAACACCTTGTTATGCTTCATATTGTGCAGAAGCGCAGTCGGAATAACGTTCACAACGCGTGAAAGGTAAACGGCGGTACCGGGCACCCGCACCGGCGGGTTCTTTTCCAGCGAGGTTATCATCGCGCTCAGCGAATTGCCGTGCTCCGACAGCTTTCGCAGCACGTTGAATCGCTCGGTGCGCCAGGTGGTCATCACCACCAGGAAGCCGATACCGATGCAGATAGGCAGCCAGCCGCCGGCCATAATTTTGATCAGGTTTGCGCCGAACAGGGGGAGGTCAATCACCAAGAGTAACGCCAGCAGCAGAGCAACCGCCCAGCGATTCCATTGCCAGTTGTGCACCGCCACCAGACAGAACAGGACCGAGGTTAGCGCCATGGTGCCCGTGACCACGATACCGTAGGCCGCTGCCAGATTGCTCGAGCTTTTAAAGCTAGCGATGACTATCAGCACGGCCAGATACAGCATCCAGTTGATGGCGGGAATATAAATTTGACCCGACTCTTTGTCTGAGGTGTAGATAATGCGCATCGGCGGCAGATAGCCCAGGCGAACTGCGTGGCGCGTCAGAGAGAACACGCCCGAAATTACCGCCTGCGAGGCGATCACCGTCGCGAATGCCGCCAGAACCAACAGCGGAATCAGCGCCCATTCCGGCGCCAGCAGGAAGAACGGGTTCTTGATAGCCTCGGGATGCTGCAACAGCAGTGCGCCCTGACCAAAATAGTTCAGGACCAGCGACGGCAGCACAATCGAAAACCAGGCAATGCGAATCGACGAACGGTTGAAGTGTCCCATGTCGGCGTAAAGCGCCTCGGCACCCGTGACGGAAAGCACTGCCGCACCGAGCGCGAAGAATGACACCAGCTTGTATTGGACGAAGAAGTTAATCGCCCAGTAGGGGTTCAGCGCATGGAGAACCTGGGGATACTCCATGATGCCGCGTATCCCCAGGACCGCCAGCGTGATAAACCACAGCATCATGACAGGCGCGAAAAGCTTGCCGATGCTGCCGGTGCCGTGTTTTTGAATCACGAATAACAGCGTCAGAATGATCACCGAGAGCGGCACAACGTAGCGGGTGAGATTCGGCGCAATGATTTCCATCCCTTCAATGGCCGACATCACCGAGATAGCCGGGGTGATCACCCCGTCACCGTAGAAGAAACTGCCGCCGATAAGCCCCATGACGATAACCAGTGGCATATAGCGTGCATCGATGTTGCGCCCGGCCAGCGACATCAGCGTCAAAATACCGCCTTCGCCCGCGTCGTCGGCACGCAGTACGAACAGTAAATACTTGATGGAAACCACGCTGGTCAATAGCCAGAAAATCAGCGAAAGAAAACCATAAACCGAGGTTTGATTGATGCCCACGCCCCATTCACCGGCCAAACACTCGCGCAGGGTATAGAGCGGGCTGGTGCCGATATCGCCATAAACGACGCCAATGGCCGTCAGCGTGACGATAGCCAGGGATTGCTTCTCATGTGTCGCCATAACTTCCTCAAACTGAAGTCTTCCGTGACGCTCTTAAAAGCAACAATGCCTGTTGCTGGTGCAAGGTTGCACCACTTTTTATCTTTTATTAAATTTTAAAAGTCAGCTTTTAAAAAATTAAATCGCAGATTGATAGATTTTAGCATCGACCTGATTAAATCGTGCTGCAACGACTCTAAATAAAAACTTTTTATTCAGTAATTTATACTGACATCCAGTTGGCTTGACCAATCGGTCAAACTACTGGCACAACGCTTGCTTTGAATTTAAGGACTATAACAACACGTATTCTATTGAATCGGTGTGACATCTCTTTCGTCATACACAATGACAGGTAAAATTTATGACCCAGACTATCACCCGCGCTCTTCGTGGAAATTTCTTTGATTTCAGTGAAGTAGTGTCTTCTCCTGCGGATGTTGAGGCCAGCGCTCGCTATCTCGAAGACGGTATTATGTTGCTAAACGGCGGAAAAATCGTCTGGCTTGGGTCTCGCGAAGAGGGCGAAAGACGCCTCGCCGAGAGCGTTACGGCGATCCCCCTCGATGACTACCGCGAAAAACTGATTGTTCCCGGCTTTATTGACACCCACATTCACTACCCGCAAACCGAAATGATCGGTGCCTACGGCGAACAGCTGCTGGAGTGGTTGAACGAATATACTTTCCCGACCGAGGCCCAGTATCATGACCTCGAGTATGCGCACAAAATGTCGCAGTTTTTCATCGATCAGTTGCTTAATAACGGCACGACAACCGCGCTGGTGTTTGGCACCGTACATCCGCAATCGGTTGACGCGCTCTTCACCGTCGCAGCCTCGCTCAATATGCGCCTCATCGCCGGAAAGGTAATGATGGACAAACATGCCCCCGAAGCGGTACTGGAAACGCCGGAGCAGAGTGACCGCGATACCCGCACGCTGATTAGCCGCTGGCATAACCATAAACGGCTCAGCTATGCGTTGACGCCGCGCTTTGTGCCCACCTCGTCACCCGAGCTGCTTGAAAAAGTGCGCGCCATCAAGGCGGACTTTCCCGATATCTATTTGCAGACCCATCTTAGTGAAAATACTGATGAAATTTCATGGGTGAAGTCGCTGTATCCCGAGCATGAACGCTATCTCGACGTTTATCACCACTACAACCTGACCGGGTCGCGCTGCGTATTTGCGCACTGTTTGCACCTTCACGAAGATGAGTGGGACTGTCTGAGCGAAACGGATTCAAGCATTGCCTTTTGCCCGACCTCCAACCTGTTTCTCGGCAGTGGTTTGTTTAATCTACAGGCATCATGGCACAAGCAGGTGCGTCTCGGCATGGGCACAGACGTAGGCGCGGGTACCACCTTCAATATGCTGCAAACGCTGGGCGAGGCTTATAAGGTTGGGCAGTTGCAAAAGTACCGACTGTCGGCATTTGAAGCTTTTTATCACGCCACGTTGGGGGGCGCACGCTCACTGCATCTCGACGACAAAATCGGCAACTTTGACGGCGGTAAAGAGGCTGATTTGGTGGTGCTGGATCCCGGCGCAACCGCGCTTCAACAGCTGCGTTCCAGCAACAGTAAAACGCTGTCCGAGAAGCTGTTCGTGCTGATGACGCTCGGCGATGACCGCAATATCTACCGCACGCTAGTAGATGGCAAAGTGGTGTACCAGCGCCCGGCGTAAAAAGCACTGTATAAATATCAGGGGTGCCGTAAAACGGCACCCTATGGGCAATAAAGAGGCAAAAACAGGGAAAAAATGCACCCAATATGAACAGTGAAACCAGCAGCAGCCGGGTAAGAATGGCCCGTGAACGGATGATCGAGAGCATTCACGCCGCGGCGATCGCCGAATTTAGTGAGAAGGGTTTTCAAGGTGCAACCACGCAAGCGATTGCGCAGCGGGCAGGGATGAAAAAAACCCAGCTGCACTATTACATTGCGGGCAAGGAAGAGCTCTATGAGGAGCTCCTGCAAAAGGTGCTCAGCGTCTGGGGTGAAATCATTAAATTTGACCACAGCCTGGTGGAGCCAGAGGCGGTACTGAGCCGCTATATTCGCAATAAGCTGAACTTCTCATTCAACCAGCCCGAACTGTCGCGCATCTTCACCAGCGAAGTATTGAGCGGTGCCCACTATCTCGAAAAGTACTGGCCCGAGGCGATTGCCAAGATAGTTAACAAGGAGAACCTGATTAATCAATGGATTGAACAAGGCAAACTCCGCCCGCTTGATGCTCGCCTGTTCATTATGAACATCTGGGCGGTGACCCAATATTACGCCGACTTCGCGGTGCAGGTTAATCGCATGTACCGCAACATCACCGACAGTCATCAAAACCGTGAACATATTATTAATGAGGTAACTACACTTATTCTGCGAGGCAGCGTTCTATAATTCAGTGATAAAAATTAACCCTGTCATATTGTTGGCATCAATATTGCTTATTTTTTAATTAAAGTTTGACCAGTTGTACAAATCGATTGGTTTGTTTGATTGCGGCCCGTTGGCTGCGCAATGTGAGCAGGATATTCCCATGATCCAATTTTTATTAAATGACCGTTTACAGCAGGAAGCCACCTTGTCGCCGGACACCACGGTATTAGAGTATCTGCGTCGAGAGGCGGGGCGCTGTGGCACGAAAGAGGGCTGTGCTTCCGGAGACTGCGGGGCTTGCACCGTGGTACTGGCCGAACCGCAGGGTGAGTCGTTACGCTATACCCCAATCAACGCCTGCCTGACGTTTATGTCTGCAATACAGGGTAAACAGTTGATCACCGTTGAAGACCTCAAGCATCAGGGGCGGTTGCACAGCGTGCAGCAGGCGATGGTGGACAATCACGCTTCACAGTGTGGTTTCTGCACGCCCGGTTTCGTGATGTCACTGTTCGCATTGCAAAAGAATCACCAGCAGAAAGAACATTTTGCAGTCAAACGCGGCGTTGAGCGTGAAGAGGTGCTGCACGCGCTTTCGGGCAACCTGTGCCGCTGCACCGGTTATCGCCCGATTGTCGATGCGGCCTTTGCCGCCTGCCAGCAGCCTCCCGCCGACCAGTTTGACCGCGCAGAGAAAATGACCCTTGAGCGCCTGCGGGCGATTAGCCCGGTAGCCGGTCAAATTACCCAGCGCGAAGGCGACCTTAGCCTGTTGCCCTCGACGGTCGATGAATTGGCCGCCGCCTATACTGCGAATCCTGATGCGCGGTTGGTCGCCGGAGGCACCGATTTGGCGCTTGAGGTGACCCTGCGTCACCATCGGCTGACGCAGCTGATTTCTGTCAGCCACATTCCCGAGATGAAAATGCTGGCTGTGACCGACACGAACCTGCTTATTGGGGCAGCGGCAACGCTCAGCGACTGCATGCCGTTTTTGGCCCGCGAGTTTCCTGATTTTGGTGCCTTGCTCGAGCGTTTTGCCTCGCAGCAGATCCGCAATCAGGGCACCTTTGGCGGCAACATTGCCAACGCCTCTCCGATTGGCGACGGTGGACCGGTGCTGTTGGCCCTCGGTGCATCATTAGTGCTTCGTCGCGGTTCACAGCGTCGAACGCTGCCGCTGGAGCAGTTTTATCTTGGCTACAAACACACTGCGCTGCAATCCAGTGAGTTTATTGAACAGGTCGTTATTCCCCGTGCAGCGGGCA
>Ga0116229_10001956_pt1 | contig 32933 bp, 20 predicted proteins | sample S1TSphgellanicum_3_FD_87313 | JGI IMG/M metagenome (GOLD analysis project Ga0116229, IMG submission 87313) | Host-associated microbial communities from peat moss isolated from Minnesota, USA - S1T2_Fc - Sphagnum magellanicum MG | ecosystem: Host-associated > Plants > Peat moss > Unclassified...
GCAGTTTAATTGACATAGAAAACAAAACCCATCAAAAAAGAAAAAAAGGTCCAGGCAGTTTAACTAACACAGAAAACAAAACCCATCAGAAAAAAAAAAAAAAAAAAAAAGAAAAATAACAAAAAAAAAAAAAAAAAGGCCCGGAAAGACAAAAGAAAAAAAAAAAAAAAAACAAAAAAAAAAAAAAAAAAAAAAAAAAAAAAAAAAAAAAAAAAAAAAAAAAAAAAAAAAAAAAAAAAAAAAAAAAAAAAAAAAAAAAAACAAAAATTTAAAAAAAAACAAAAAAAAAAAGGTCCGGGCATATCTGGAAACTGCCCGGACAGACAGACGGATAGACAGACATGTAGCTTTAATATATTAGATAATAAAAAAATGTGTACCACATCCAAAACATGACCAATAATATGTGCATTTGGTAAATGAAGAAAAAACACAAGTAAGGTGGGTTGTTTTAATGAAACGAATAGTGCAAAAATATGTTAAAGTGAACAATGCTCCACCTAAAAGATCCCCTTGTCATGTACCATATTTAGATGAAATGACTATGAAATACCTATGTTAAGGATCTTATAAGAAATATAATTAGGATATGCATGTATCAAATTATTGGACAAATGAAAAAAATTGATCAAAAACATTAGTAGAAGATTCAATTTTTGAAAATGGTTATCCATGATATGAAATCAAATGTATTATAGACATTCACTTATAACACCACTCAATTTGGATACAAATCCAACCTAATACAAACCCCATAGACCACACTTCACACCCACATTGTGTCACCACACCAAATTGGTGAAGATTAAAATGTTTTGCAAATGTATTTTTGAACTATGTGTGAACAATCAATTAATAGGTTACCTTTCCAATTGCAATGGATCAAATGTTGTTAATTTACCTTTCAAAAGTTAATAATAGTGATGTCATAAACAAACACAATATGAATGTGTAATATGATCACAAGTAATGTATTCATGTACCTCAAAACAATCAAAGTCATTAACAAAATCATTTGAAAAAAAAAAATTCCATAAAAGTTCATACACTATACCTAAGGGATAACTAGATGAAAGATGTGTTGAATGCATTGAAATGAAAATAAATGCCTTCCAATTCAAAATTAACCTCTATTTTTTAATGGAAATCATTAGAAAAAAAGGGAGGTCAACTTTTATTAATGGGTGTAAAAGGTGAAAGGCTAATGTGGTTTCATCAGATGGGATCATTGGAATGTTCAAAGTTAATGCACATAATGTTTGAACATATTTTCCTACATGTGTAACTACCTATGTGTAACACAATTGTGTTGGAATGTTCAAAGTTAATGCACATAATGTTTGAACATATTTTCCTACATGTGTAACTACCTATGTGTAACACAATTGTGTTAATGGAGGTGAAGAAGATCCAAAACCAATTTTGAAAATCTTTAGGAATTTAAAGCTTAGGCTTTGATCGTATGTTTTTTTTGTAATGTTTCCCAATTACTTGCTATCATTTGATAAAAGCGGGAACAAATTATTTGGTGATTTTTTCACCATTTCATGGAAAAAAATAATACCCAAAAGAAAAAAACAAAAATGCGTGTTAGGTTATAATGCCAAATGAATTGATGGCCATATAAGTTAAAGGAATATGCAAGGCACACTAAACATCAACATGAAAAAGTATGGAATATGGTAGTATGAATGAAGGTGTGATAAACCCATATGAAAGATATTGATGATATCTATAGATGTGATCCATGCCTTAGTAGAAGAAAAAGAGAACTTAGTAATGTCAAAATCATTGTAACTCCTGTAAATGATTATTGTTTATGAACAAAACATGTTGATTGATGATGAATGAATCGTATCCCTATTACACAAAAATGATCATATGTCATACATAAAATATAAAGATGCAAAGGGGGAGCCCATCGTGAATATTAATGAGTAGGGAACAACTTATGGTTATGTAATAAATGAACAATAAAATGTGTTGACGAACCATGTGAAAGTGAAAAAATTAATTGAGGTGACATAATAAAGATAGGAATGAAAGGACGATGAGGTAAAGTTGGATCAAATGGTCCATGAAGGCCACTTCAACATCAAACTACAATTGTGATGCTCATCACCTTTTTAAAGTTGATGAAAATGTGAGGTTTGATATCCCTAATAATGCTCAAAAAACTTCACTAGGCCAAAATCTTAAACTTTAAACTTGGAGCCCATAAAAAGAAACTAATATTGAAAATTTCAATAAAATCAACACAATACATATCACTTTTTATGCAATTGAGAAAAACCTTTTGAAAATTTTCATTTACAAACATGTTGAAAATGTCCACATGCATAGTCTTTCTCTTTAGAAATTCATTAGTTTAGACAACATTATAATTTGAAGTTGTATGGAAAATATACGAGTTTTCAAAAAAACTTTGTTTTTTAGGTTCAGAATTTTGGAAGTAAAATGAAAAATAAAAGGGAGGATTTAGATTAGACTCTTTTTCCAATTATCCCATCATCATTACAAGCTTCATGAAATTATTGATTGGTTGAATTTGGGTGTGCTTGAAAAAAGAAATAACAAAGATGATGGAATTTTTTTTTCTTATCATTTCCCTTTCTATCATTAGCAGTTAGCCAACATAATTTTAAAACATTTCTCCCATATCAAAATGTTAAAGTAGGTTTTAAAAAAAAAAAAAAAATATTTTCTCTAATGATGAAAAATTATTTATAATTCATTTTTGTTATTTCAACCAACTTCATTTACAATAATATTCATCCCCCCCTCTTTTTTTTCCCTCCTCCATGCAAAACAACAAATATCAACATTATCACCTTTAAAAGGTCATCAATATTAAAGTTAACCAAATTGCATGCACGTGTGCATGCTTTCACAAGTACAACATTAAGAATACATCAAAAACTTTTTTTAGATTTATTAATATAAAAGGGTTGCCATTCGTATAAATAAATTTTAATTTAATAATGTCAAGCTCCATTTGTTCCTTGTCTCGTTTGGACAATATAAACAAAACAACACCACCATCACATTGAAATAATGTTCTACAAACACATACACATAAAGGTAAAAAGTAATGACCTTGTAATATTCTTTGCTTTTTACTTCATTACATAATAAAATATATATCAAAATAAATTAATTCACAACATAAAAAATGTTTCAAACAACATGTTCAACATTAAATATCCAATGAATCCAATAGTTTGAAGCAACCATAACTTACCTTTTATGAAAATGATAACCACATTCAAAAACCATTTCAATTTTTTTTAAAATCAATTAAATTAATGGCAACACTTTTTAAAATGATGGAGGTAATGATTTCTACCTTTTTGCAATAATTTTAAATTACCAAGCTACCATAATTAACAACATTTTAAATTACCATTGGTAATTTGATTTCACTTCTATATAACAATTAGAAATAACACATTTTTTTAACAAAATATTTTTTCTTACAATGTTTTTGGTGATATGTCTTGTAACTTTGATTTGATAATTTTCCTTTTAGCAATTTATACTTCAAGTTGAACTCTTAATCATTTTAATATACATAACCAAATAAAGGGAAATGGTTAATACAATTTCAAACAAAGTCAATTCCACATGTTCACATGCATTCACAAAATTCACCATGACCTATAATCCTTAAAAGGGGCAATACTCTTTTGATATTATTATTTGTAGATTAGATGAGAATGACATTTTAATGGCCTTTTCTTAAAATCTACTAGAAAAGGATTCTTGAAATTGTTTTGAATTCTAAATCTTAGAACTGTGGAACTTCATAACTTTTAAAAATCATATCCAAATTGCACATGTAAAAGTTATATTTAATAGCCATTCAAAAGATATTTCCAACATTTTATCAAGCTTTTCAATGGGACATCATTTTGTTCTTGAGGTTGAACTTTTCTTATATCATTTTATTTTTTCAAATGGTCACAACTTTTAACAATAATTTTTATTTTCAATAATGCAAGGCACCACATTGTAACTTTCAATGAGACCTTCTTAATGATTTAAGGATAAATTGATTAAAAAAAGATTTGATCCTCAAAACCAAACCTTGTTCCAAAAGTTGTAAGACTCCACATTGGAGTTTCAACCTCCAAAATGGGAATGCATTTGAAAATTATGAGAATTCCTCACTTACACTCTCACACACTTATCACTCACCTTGAAAACATGTATGAACCATGCCATGCCATGCCTTTACCTCATTCTTAATTTGTCTCTCTTATTTTGCTTTAAACTTAATTGCAAGCTCAAAGCTAAGGTGACAACACTCTCCCTCACTAGAAAAAGAGGTCAATGTTCTCATTGACACTTAAATTTTTTTTGTACAATACCATTTGAAAAAACTATGTTTCAAAGTTCAATTTTTTTATACTATTTTAAGTCCATATGCAATTGTTTCATTCATGGTTATCATAGCCCTACCAACAATATAACCTTGGGTCCAACCATGCTAACATGTTCCAAAACAACCATAACCATTTACTTAATACTTCATATTTTAAGATGACAATTTAATTTGATGTTGAATTTTTAGGATTTACTTATAAAATAGTAGTCATAAAATATCTTGAAAGAATGTGGATAAATTTGAAATCAATCCAATAAATAAAAAATACTAATAAATACTTTACAAACATTGTAACCAATGTTTTAAAGTAGAAAAGAACTTAAAAAATTATATATAAATATTTGAAATTGATAAAACTTTGACAACGTTTTAATATAAACCCTTAACATAATAGCATAAAGAAAATTTTAAAGATTTCAAAATTCATTTTTTTAAAAGAATATTTCAGAGTAAACAGTCACTCTTGGTTCATCTGAAATGTTGTGATCAAATTGAAAACACTAATCTGCCATGTTGGACACTCTATTAGAATATTGACACCAAGTGAAGGGAAGGGCATGTCTTGACCAATGACGTCACTGAAGGTATGGTGTAGATCTCACCAAACTACTTTGAATCTAGTGACTGGATGAGATCTGTGAAGCTCACAACAAACCAATCAGCACCTGCGACGACAGTGGGCCGAGCTATCACTCCTCCATAGCAAATGAACATATCTGCACCACCAGGTCTTCGAGCCTGCTCATGTCATGAACCAACAGTGGAAAGACTCAGATTAGTGTCCAGGTGGACATATAAACTCTCATCGAATTTAAAATGTAGTGTAGGAACCCACCTCAAGGTCAGTAGCACCATCACCAACCATCACTAAAGTTTGGTACCCATGTTCCTGTCAGCAGACACAACATTTTTCAGCTCCTGGCAACCATTGGTTTTTAATTCACTACAGTAGCAGCATGACAAAATTACTACCTCAAACTAATACAAGAAGTTCCCTGTTGAGATGGGCATCCATGTTTGTCAGCAACAGCTCTTAAAATTCATATCAGTTGCAATGTGGCAAATTTAGAAGCCCAAACACTACATATGCACATAGGCCCTCCCAGAGACAGTTTGCAGAGCAGGTGGATATCAGAGAAACCTGGATCTCTTTTGGAAAAAAACTTGCAAAGATGTCTAGAGCCATCAAAGTGGTCATGCTATTCTGCCTATGATGCACTCAAGTTACTGTGACGGACCTTCTTTATCTGTTCAACAACCTTCGCCTTGCCCCCACTTCGTGAAGTTGGCTCTGTTTCGTCAAAACCCTTGAACTCACCATCATCATCAAACAAGAGCGTGTTTGCAAAGACATTTTCACTTGGAATATGCAACTGAGCTGCAACAGGCTGCTTTCAAACACATACAATAGGATATTACTTGCTATCACACAATTTTATATTTCTTCAATGGCCCTACCAAAGAGTACACATCTTCTGTGCCCCACAGTACACAAACGGTACCTACACTCTCTCAGAAAACAATAACAATTCATTCTCCCTTGTGAACTTCAGGATGGGCCTATGCACAAGATGATACAAAAGAGAGCAAGAACGAAATTTCCAACAACCACTGAACCACTGGACCTGGCTTATTGCATCACAACAAATCACAAACAACAGCAGCAAAAGCATTACTTTACAAGTCCCAAAATTCACAGCAAAAACATCTGGCAGTTGGTTGTGTCAACAATCCAGGATTCAGAGTTGAAGGTAGAGGGAGACAAAGTACCCCAATCATTTGCCGAAAACCACCAGAGATCAGATAGACCTCGGTTCCACGGGACTGCAATTTTGATACCAGCTCCTGAATACCTGGATTTAACCTAAAAACCACATCTATTTTCAGCAAATGTATCTTGGGTCCATGAGTCAAACCCCAGATGTATCTTGCAATCCAAAACCCAGTCCAAATTCTACAGACTCTGCAGCTTACTTGCTGAGTTTCTGCATGAGTGTATCAGACATGATGAAATCAAGCAGAGTGACTGTATATGATCCAAACCACCGAGATGTTGGCTGGTAGGAGATGAATGAATCTGGACATTCTCCACAAACCAAAGTGCGTCATGACTTTACCTTGGAGGTCTGCTGGCGAGGAATTTTGCAACAGTAGTCACAGAGGGCTGAAACAAAGCAAGTCTTGCTGCCAGTGCAGACTCAAATGGAACAGATCCACCCATTGCTCTGCAGAAAAAATAGCAGCATGTGATAACATTACAGATCCAATCAGAAGTCGGCTGCACCTTATACAAAGGGGATCAGCTGCTTTAGCAATGCCAAATGTTTCTCCATCATTCATTGTAATATTCATATGCAAATTACACATGTACGATAGGGTGAGGAAGTGTGCACCTGGCAGTCCAAGCAGCAACTGCTTCACCTGCCCCACAAAATGCTGCAAGCTCATCGATGCCTTCATCTTCACAGACTGTACTATCAACATCAAAGCACACTGCCTGCGCATGGCGCCACAAAGCCACCATCTCTGCAAATTTCAATCGGCCAAGTAGCAAATTACAAGATCCGACATTGTCCCTGTGTTCCTCCAGTTTACCTTCCTAAATTGCACATTCAGGTAAAGCATGTACCTCACCACAATAAGTGGGCTTTAACATCAACAAGTTTGCATTCTGGAGGTGTTGCAAACTGCTTTCAATTCATCAAAGGTCTTGAATCTTCTTACTGCTACAGCATCTCATTTTGCATTCTGACAGGAGAGGCTTATTGGATATCTGTGCATCAGAGGAATTGGGGCTGAATGGCTCAATGTTTGCATTGCCGATGGATACATGTACTCAACTGAATGTAAATCTAGCCAGAAACAAGAATATGGACATCTTTAAGTTTGCATGGCATAACAGTTATAAAAGCTTCTGGAAATAAGACAGTTCACAGAGGTTCTTTGCTCCTTCAATGGCAAGGTTCTCAAATTATTGCTCCAATCACTATACATTTCATTCATTTAGCATACTTTATCCCCATCAGATAATTGATTTCTCTGTTCTCCAAACAGATTCAGATTTACATCCTCAGGAAGAATCAGAGAGCAAAAATTTGAGGGTGACACTTAGTTCCTTAGTTTTGAGAATTGTGCATCCAGGCTAAAGAACGGTCCTTCTCCAAATCGTTTAAACCACAGAATGCTTTCATATTCTCCAACAATGCCGCTCAAAGACATCAGAAATCAATGAAGCAACGTGCACACACTTTCCAGTCTCAAAAAGGAAAACCGAGGCATCCCCAGACGCCACGGATCTCAACAAGGATCTTCAAAAGAAAAAAAGATCCAATTTCGAAACCCTAACGCAACACCAAACATACTTTCAACCGACCAATGCAAATGCTGACGAGAGAAACAAAACGCGGGAAGGACTTTAACAACAAATAAGAAGAGCCATCTCCACATACCTGGTGACAATACGGCGCCTGCTGCAGATGAAACCCCGGCCGAATTCTCTTCTGCTGCTGCGCCGCATCCAACAACCATCTTTGCGCTTCTTCTTCCGGTTTTCAGATCAGGCCACATAGTGGCCGCAGTTGTCGTAGCAGCCTGAAGCCTTGCTTGCTGCGATTTGCTTCCTCGTGAGGAGAGGGAATATGAAACCAGAGGTGGATTGCGACGAAACGAAGCACCCGATCCGGAGTGCTGCTGTTTCTGCACAGCCCGAAGAGCAAGACACCTCCGAGAAGAAATCCTAACAGAACAAAAACGTAGAGTTTCCATCCGAATCCCGGACCAAAATGCAAGATTTAGAGATCAAATGAAAGCTACGGAACTTGTCCACCGGAACCAGCTGCTGCGTGTGCGATGATGATCACACGATTGCGTTGCGCGCGAGCGAGGAGAAGCGATCAAAGACGCGAGCAGCAGAAGAGGCAATGCACATCCCGATGGAAGGAAGAATCGCAGCCTCTTTCTCCGGCATTAAATTTTCTAATAGTAATAATCAATTCCGAGGGTGGGGAACCGACCCATTTCTCCGGCGATCATCCGTGGGGAATCGTTTACCAAATGCAAATAGCAGAATGATGGATGTATAGAGAGACATTGCGCTGCACCTAGAAATGGATGGATGGGCCAAAGTTTGTCATCCCTACATTCTGGGGTCATGTCACTATAGAAACAATTCAGGCATCAGCAGTGAAGGATCCACTTGGGCTTCACCATGATAAGCAAACAACCATGTATTTGCAATTTAGTATGTTGAAATTTTTTATCATCCTTATGGATGTCATTTAAACGGCATAGCCATTAAAATGTATTTCCAATTTAGTATGTTGAATATTTATCATCCTTATGGATGTCATTAAAGGGCACAGCCATTAGCTCGTGTTTCCAATTTAGTATGTTGAATATTTATCATCCTTATGGATGTCATTTAAACGACATAGCCATTAAAATGTATTTCCAATCAAGTATGTCGAATATTTATCATCCTTATGGATGTCATTTAAAGGGCACAGCCATTAGCATGCATGTGTTTCTCCCATTTAGTGTGTTGAATATTTATCATCCTTATGGATGTCATTTAAAGGGCACAGCCATTAGCATGCATGTGTTTCTCCAATTTAGTGTGTTGAATATTTATCATCCTTATGGATGTCATTTGAAGGGCACAGCCATTAGCAAGTGTTTCCAATTTAGTATGTTGAATATTTATCATCCTTGTGGATGAATATTTAAAGGGCACAGCCATTATTAAGATGTGTTTCCAATTTAGTATGTTGAATATTTATCATCTTTATGGATGTCATTTAAACAGCAGAGCCATTAATTAGCATGTGTTTCTCCAATTTAGTGTGTTGGATGTTTATCATCCTTATGGATGTCATTTAAATGGCACAGCCATGTGATGAGTCGAGCCGCTTGTTCAGTGTTGAGACTGCTAGCGAAAATGGCAACCCCTTTTTGCCAAACAGGGTTGGCAGCAAGTGTCATTTGTACCTCCTGGAAACCTTCAGAGCATATAACACACACAAGCAGCCTTTCGAGACATCACCTTTTAAAGTATTTAAAGAATTTTTTGTGTGCATCAATATGCTCCATGACCAATATTTCATCTTTCTATCACAGTTAGAAGCTGACCCACATGCAGGAATAATCTCATTTTCTGCATCTCTTTGGTCTCCATTGACACTATCCCCCCACACTTCCTTTTTTTTTTATTATGCCAGACGTGGGTCCAGGATTGTGTGTCTCAAGGAGGAAGGACTAAACTAAAAGCGGTGTCCTGCACTGGACCAGAGCTGTTAGTCACCATGAGCTCTTCAGGATATGGCCAGAAAGAAAAGGTTGCACATGTGTGTGTGTGTGTGTGTGTTTGGCCTTCCATATGTAGTTTGTGAACTTGCAGATGGCTGGTTTTGTGTATGGCTTTTCTGGATGTTCTTTCTCTTTGTGTCCTGGGGACAAATGCCTGTACTTGTGTTTGGGAAGAGGAGGAGCTGCTATATGTTGCGAGGCAGTCCTTGGAGCTAGGGAATGGAGATGTACTTAATCTGAGATTGTGGATGTGCAGGTTCTTAGTAGGATTGCTGCAACACGTTTGCAGAAAGAGTTGACTGAGTGGCAAGTTAATCCTCCATGTGGATTTGAACACAAATTAACAGAAAGTTTGCAAGGGTATGGATTTTCTGCAAGCCAATTATTTGTTTGTTTGTCAGGCCTGAATGGTTGGACTCAGGGAACAATATCTATTTGCTGGTGAAGGCTGCAATTATTGTGCATGTTAATTTGCTGGTTGGTGTTTTTAGGTCATGCTTTCTAATTCAGATATATGGTGCAGATGGATCATTCAAGTGCATGGAGCTCCTGGAACTCTTTATGAAGGAGAGACATTTCATCTACAAGTGGATTTCCCAGAGCACTATCCCATGGAAGCTCCTTTGGTACAAACAAGACAATTAACAACAGTGTATTCATTTCTCAGTAATTATACAGTTGTCCTTGTATTCATGAAACTTGTGATGGGTGGGGGGTCTCAGTTTGAATTTGTGTTTAGGGTTTCTTTTGATTTGTGAGTGTAACATGGATTCTCCACTATTGTTGACTAAGGTGTTACTCTTTTGTTGAAGCCAAACAAAGTGATGAGGAAAACTCCTTCCTCTGGACTGATTTGTGGCAGGTTGTTTTCATGCAAATACCTCCTTTGCACCCTCACATCTACAGCAATGGGCACATATGTCTGGGTAATTGATCTGATGCCCTGATATGTCAGTGTCTTCCTTTGTCAAATTCCCACCTGTTCCTCAACTATTTGGACAAAAGTATTAGTCCAACTACAATGTCTAGTCATTTTATGCTTGTCAAAATATAAGTTCAAGTGGTCCATGTTGAGTGTCAACTCACATGATATGGATTTTCACAAAGTCTACAGTTGCCAGATATATCTATTATTGACTGTTGCTTCAGATACCCAGGGGATTGATCCTAGGAGCTTGTCTCTGACAAAGTTTCAAGGGTTGTGACACTGAACATCTCTGGAAATTGATTAGGTTTTTGATGTGCAAACTTGTTGTGATAACTATAGGGTCTTTTTAAAGTGGGATAGCTCTGAGTTTTATGGGAATTGAAAGTCTGAAAAGCCTGCCTGTTTTGATTGTAGTGGCATAGAGGGTTTGTCTGGGTCTTGGAAAAGAAGAGATGGGTGCTTTCCTGCCATTGCTTTTGTGGACAGATGTGATGCATAGTAAGTATTAATGTATCCTGGAAGCCAATTATCTTCTTCTGCTGGCAAACTTCTCCTTCAGTGCAACTGAGGAGTAACTGTCTGGCCCATAGATCAAGTGCAACCTGCATGTCATTTTATTTACTTTGGGTTTGCTTCATCATGGTCAAACAGACATCTTGTACGACTCATGGTCACCAGCAATGACAGTCAGTTCTATCTGCATCAGCATTCTTTCCATGTTGTCCAGTTCAACTGTGAAGGTACACCCTCACTTATGTTGGAGATTGCTGTGCTATATTTGAAGCAAATGGTGACTTTGTTTTGGCTTGTGAGATTCTCACCCTGTTGAAACTAAGAGGACTGTTAGCCAAGTCAATGACTGGGGCTTGTTAATGAAAGTGATTGGCTTTGGTTGAGGCATTGTGTTTGTTGTATTTGTAGTGTCTTTCTTCTGCTTTGGAGGAAAAAAACAGTTTGAGGTTCATGAGGCAGCTTGCTCCTTAAACTGAATTGTGACAGTGAAAAGTTCTTATGGTGTTGGTTGTACAGGCAAGACCACCTGACAATGATCGCTATGTTCGCAATTGTCGAAATGGAAGATCACCCAAGGAAACTCGGTGGTGGTTTCATGATGACAAAGTGTGAATAATGCTAATGGAAGCATTACCTTTGGGGTAGAGACTTATTCAACCTACACTGTTTTGTATAATACAGCCAGACAAACAAGAAGTCTGGTGGTTACCTGTACTTTGTTGGTTGCTAATGGAGGAAGGATATGGCCAGATCATGATTGTGTGCCTGATGTGTCAAAGTAGCATCCTTTGAAAGACCTGAGTTTTGTCTTTGTTCTTCTCTTTTTGATGGTTTAAAATTGTGCTTTATTTTATTTGTGTACTACCTTCCAGCTGGTGCCAATATGTAGGCGGCATATGATTTCTTGCAACTTTGTCCAAGTCTAAGTTACTTATCATAATTTGGAACAACGAAATGTTTTGTGCTGCTTGATCCTTACTCATTGGGTGGAAATTGGCTGAGAGAGGATAGTTCAAAGCACATCTTGTGGATTTTTCTTAACAACAGCAGTGGTTGTCTATATACATATTATTTCCCTGGTGATTTATTGTAGCCCTTTCTCATCATGTATCTGATGTTCAAATGCTTCCATTTATATAACAAGAACTGGGTAAAAAAACCAGTGGATCTTGTTGGTGAGGCATATCATGAATTGGAAGAGATTCCCTATTTGTTTTATGAGAATAGTAGATGCAGATTCTTGAAAGTAGTTAGTCTACAGGGCCTGGAATTTCATAATTTGCACAGTTCTTGAGTTGAAAGATTGAAATGCAATCTTGTGTCTTTAAGGATGGCTAGAAAATCTTGCAGTTCTTGGATGTGTCAAGCTTGTGCGAAGTATGAATAGTAGTACATTGAATGTGCCACATCTGAACTGTATTACTGCTGGCTGTGTTTCATGATCTTACCAACAAATTGTCCAGGTTATCACAATTTCAAAATTTAGCTCCAAATTAAGGTGTGTTTTGAACTCTAAACACCACCTGAAACATGGCTGCAATCTTTCAATTTACTCAAATCTAGTGTTTCACACTGCTTTCTTACCCCAAGACATGCACTGCAGATTCTGTTCATTCTGTTTCATGATAACACTGACCAATTGAGTATGAAGAAAGGTCATCATAATTGCAAAATTTGGCTCCAAACTCAGGCATGTTTCTGACTCTAAACACCAGCTTATATATGGGAGCAAATTTCAATTAACTCAATTTGCTGTTCCACACTGCTTTCTTTCATATATCCATTAATGAATACGGTGTGCACTCATTGTGAACAATTGGTGAACATGATTATTGTTTGGACACATTAATCCTCTCTGCATTGGACTTTGCACATAAAGCTGATCCACAAACTGATGATTGTGAAATGTCACAGCCCAATCACATAAAAACTCCAAACTCTTGGTACAGTGCAAAACCAGTTAAATTAATTTTCTCTGGTGGAGAATTTCATCTAAATCTTTATAGCAGCAGTTCTTTGAATCTCAGACTCTTGGAGAGTCCACATGTGAGCGTAAATCCCAACTTTTGCAATCAACTCTTGATGCGTCCCTTCTTCAACAACCACTCCAGCATCCATTACCTGTTTCACCAATGATTATTAACATGTTGGAAAACAGATCAAATCAGGCAAGAAGTTAAAAATGATTGCTATGCAAGAGAAACAAACTAATAATACTATTATTAATTCATGCACATTTACAACAATTGATCTGCCATGATATATGTATAATTCATATACATTAAGGTCAGGGGTGGCAGATTATGTCATTATCTTGACCAGATTATAAGAGATAATCTTCCAGTGATGATCATACACTTGTAATAGTTGACCGAAGTGACAAAAATCTCTGTTGAATGTGAATTTTTAAAAAATTGTCGAATCTGCCACCCGACCTTAATGCCATGGAATGGTCTTGCATTTGCCTATTATGTTGGTTGCATCACCTAGCTTGCCCTAAATGGGTTCGCTTGGTGCATTACCCAACATAATGGGCAGGGGCTTGATCATTCCATAGTACATATAATACATGCTGCATTGCAAAGGAAACAAAGTGAAATATAGAGTTTCAGAGAGAGAGAACCAAAAGACTCTTATGGTAGTAATGTGGTAGTGAAAGGGAAGAAAAAAATTAAGCACCATGATTCGATCACAATGTTTGATTGTTGATCTGCATAAAACTCCAACAGCATACCATGCATCAGAAGAATTTTGAGGGGTGGAAAACTGATATAAACAACTCTAATAAAATTTTAACACCATGGGAAGGTGGGAAAGAAGTTAAGGATTCTTACAATCTATGTGCAACGAAAACACATGTCCGGCCTGCTGCCAACTCTTTCAGAGACCTTAATATTGCTGCCTGAAATACCCAATAATATGGACACCCATCATCCCCATCATCATCACTCTTTGATAAGGCGGTCTGCTCTTGAACAGATCCAAGTCTAGCATTGAAGTGAAAAGATGTGTTTTTTATGGAAATTGGGTACATCTCTAAGGCTGCAAAAAACAATTACCAACCTCCGTTCCAGAATCAAGTGCACTTGTCGCTTCATCACATATCAACAACCTTGGACCCTGTAACCATTGCAACAATGGAAATCAGTTATTAATTGCTCCCAAATGCACCTATTTAAACTACCCCTGGCACTAAAATACAAGAGTCTGGGTAGACAACTAGAATTTAAACCTGCAGATATCTAACAAACAATGCTCAATCTGACTTAAAATGGAAACTAGATGACAGCATGTTACCTTAAGAAAAGCTCTTGCTATAGCCACACGTTGCTTCTCTCCTCCGCTAAGCTGTTGGTGTCAATATTGTCACGAGTTATTACCAGCCTTGGGTGGTTATTAGAAAGAAATGGCACCTATAACTGCTGGTTCTCGGTACAGTTCTTCAAGATATAACTGCGGTTCTCAAAAAATCAAAGAACTGGTTCCTCACATATGACTGTGGTTCTCAAAAATTCAAGGATCAATTCTGATATATTATACTGCAATTCTCCAAAAACATAAGAACAATTCAAATACCCTTCTATAAAACTGCCAGTTATTTTGTGAAATAAACACCATCTCTTTGAGGGGTTTTCAAAAAGCCAAAACCAAAGGTTCTTTGTTTCTGAAAATTTTACAAAAAAACCCAGAAATAGAGGTTCCTGAATTTTCAAAGTTTCAAAAAAAAAACTGGAACTGGAGGTTCTTTGATTTCCAAATATTTGAAAAACCGGAGTCAGAGGTTCTTAACAAACAATCAAATAACCGCCTACACTGGTTATTACTCTCAAGGTAGATATACAATAGAATGATTTTGAACAGGCTCATTATTCCTTTCATCTTTTATGTTTTTCTGCCCAAGAGGTACTCTCACCTTCAATCCACGCTCTCCCACCCTTGTGGCATAGCCATCTGGCATCCGGAGTACTGCATCATGGAGGCGCTGTTGAACAAACACAGGTGGCAAACACAAATCAGAAGAGAATTTCTGCACCACATCATGCACCCTTCCAAAACTTCGACAGGTACACAAACAATCAACCTGAAAATAGAATTGAAGCATAACATAAAAGCAGCAATTACCGCCTGTTTGGCTGCCTGTATGACTTGCTCTTGTGTGGCAGAGGGTCGTCCATAAGCTATGTTGTGCAGAATGGTGTCATTAAACAATACCTGCTCATACACACCATGTACAGAAATCACACATTTGCCCCACTGCCTGAAAATTTCCCCAAAAAACACATTGCACAAAATGCTCCGTGATATTAACATCCTACCGTATCTTGAGGAACAACTGCCACTGCATTACGCAGAGATTCCTGCACCAGCCCAAAAAATTCCAGAGTTCAGTACCCACCTTCTTTGCCTCCTTGAATAACCCTCCTCATTGCATGGAGACATGAAGCACATGTTGCTACAATTTCATTGAAGAAGTGGCCAAAGCAAGCCACTTTCACAATACTCTACGTTGACCTGAGCAAAGAGGGAGACTAGAAACCTCTAAGACATCCAAAATTTGGTTGGAACTGCACCTGAGAAAGAGAGCGCAAGTCGTGGTCATCAAGGAAGAGGGATCCAGAATCAGGGTCATAAAGTCGCAACAGCAACTTCACAATGGTTGACTTACCGGACCCTGATGCTCCTACAAGTGCAATGCTCTGTCCTGGCTCTGCACTCAAGCTTACTCCCAAAAGTACCTACATGCCCTTCAACATTACTTTAACTTTTTCCCACATGCATGCAATTTGAAAACCTCAAACAAAAGACACAAAACCCAAAGATTCAAGTTGCAAGGTGATGAAAAAGGGATGGATCAAGGAGGAAGAAGAGCATGGCATACCATGGAGATGAGATGTCAGAGAATCAAAGTAGCAGAATTTTCCATGTATGGTAGTTTTGGAACATGTACCTCACGTGATGAAGAGTAACTGAACCTAAGGTTATTTGCCCTGAGTTTCACACCCTTTCCTGTGGATTGTAACGTTACTGTGCCATCCTTCAGTAAAGACTGAGTGCTGTAGCATACAGCAGAAGATCCATTGTGACAAATACCAAACACACAAAATATACTAAAGGAGAGTACTAAACACAAAATGCTGTCCAGAAGAAATACACATGCTTATAACACCTTTAATCTTTGATGCTTTCCCAGATGGAGCATCTAAGTCTCACCAAATGTGTTGGACACACCCCTCAAGCTGACATGGGAGAACAACATAGAAGAACATAAGACCGATTCATTACTTGAAATTCATCTTATCAAAATTTTGCAAGCCACAGGGCACATGGAATTGCTTGCACATCATGAGTTGGGTTGAGGTTGAAATCTGCAAAGAACCTGAGGATGGTAAAAAGACTCTCCAGGTCCACCTGAGACTGCCTGAGATCTCTGTACAGAAACCCCAAGAACTGCCACCCATTGCAACAAAGAGCCACTCAGAAATTTGAAATTTGCAAAGATCTGAAAAACATCAAAGGCAAAGTAATTTCCAAGAGGACTTGAAAGGCAATACCTGAAGTGGACCAGACAGCTGAAGGATGAGACCATTAGCAAGCACCAAGTCCCCTATTGTCATTGTACCCTGGGCCACTTGCAGGCCTGCCAATGACATGACTGCAGCAATACCTAAGGCCAGAATCAGGGCCTGTCCACCATTCAATGCTGCAGATAGCCGCTCTGATGCAAGCTGTAAGCTCTGGGTTAGTGTCACATGTGTCTGATTTTGTATTATGTTTCCAAAAGGTTTTTAGTACTCAAGACTTCATCAATTCATACACAGCTGATATGAGATGAAACCCAGAGATAGATATAACAGAGAGCTTAGACACCCTACTTGTGTAATCCATGCCAATACAGACAGTAAGAAGACATAATCATCAGAAACCATAGACTTAGCTTCTCACATATAACTCCATTTAGGCACAGTACTACCACAGCCCTACCGAAGCATGTTGGTAGCCTTGAAGAAGGCTGTTATACTGCTCCACTTCCAGTTTCTGATTGTTAAACTGCATATCCAAGCACATGATCTTAAATCAGTTTAAGCCCCTTGAAATGATCAGTGCCACTTATCATCTTTACTTTTACTGACCTTCTAGGATATCTGGATATTTGTACTCAGTATTGATTATTACATCCATGTGCAAGGAGATGTGGACACACCTGAACAACTGTCTCATAGTTCAGGAGGGCATCCACTGCCTTGCCTGTGGCAAGATTCTCTAGCTTGTTGACCTGCATGTGTCCAACATCAATCATATACTTGTGTTATGTAAGTGCAATGCTTGTCATAGCCTAGATCATGCCTCTGAAAAAACTGCTTTCCTCTCCCAGCAAAATTGCACCCTGGAAAGTGATACAGTAGGAACACAAATCGCAGTGGAGCAAGGCACCTGCTTGCGACTTTCAGCAGCCTGAGTCGTGATGTGGACAGTCCAGGCTACATAGGCAGTAAATGTTACCAGCACTATGGCTGCCACCATGCCACTCACTTTTTGTGCCAATAACCCGCACACGAGGACAAGCTCCACAACAGTTGGTATGAAGGTAAACACTAGTCCCACAGCCCACATTGTCATATCAGAGCCTGAAGCTCTTCTCATGCACAACAGTTTCCACCTCTTCTACTGCAACAGCCTTGACCACTGTTATGTTGAAAATTCTAAAAAAATTACATCCTGGACTGACTGAATTAGGAGCTTCCACACCCAGAACTGGGTTGTGGTCAGCATAATGATGCATGTGAAATTCAAAGAGAAAAGGAGAACATGGCACACACCAACTGCACGGAAGATATTGACAACACTGCGCTGTGCACGATCCAAAATTCGTGATAGAGCTCCAGTTTGTCGCTCCAGATGGAAAGCAAGATCAAGGCGAAGAATGTGGTCTAGCAGTTGCACCCCAACCCGGCGTGCAGTAGCCTGACCCAGTGGTGCAAAGATGATGTAGCGCACCTCATTCAGCCCTGCACTCACTGCCTGCCCCACATAAACTTCTTGAGGACTGCACCACATATATGTAAAACTGAGTCATCTTCCCTTACACAAATGGACCTCATACAACAAGATGTAGAATCACTAACCACCTGATTATACATACATACATAGAGGTGGTACATAATGCATGGGTTCAAACCTAGACACATGTTCATTACAAATGAACCCAATTAAGAGAAGAACCCATGCATCTTCAGATGTGGTGTTCAAACCCTTTGTCTTGCAAGCAGGGGATGAGGGCCAAGTTTTGATCACTGTGATAAAACCCAACAGACATCCCACCTCCCACACATCCAAATGCAGCAACTTCCTTGTTGTGAAAAGAAACAGAGTAAGCTGAATGATTACTCACTTTGGAAAGAGCAGCCAGTATGAGTGCCACCAGCGCAGGTGTTGCATTCAGGGTGGGTGGTTGTGCTAAATCATCCATTGCTCGCTTCAACAATACTGGACCTGCCAATCCTGCTGCCTGTTTTGTTTACCCCCCTTGAGTCCCCATGTGCCCAGACTCGCAAGCACCCAGCCTACCAACCCCTCGCTTTTCTCTTTTCCCTCATCACATTTCCAATTGCCTGAATCAAACAACCTACTCAAACTAAAACTCAAGCCTAACCCTGAAGATGCCCTGAAGATAAATCTCCCTCTGCAGATCCACAAAGCTCATCACAATTGAATTTTCACCTAATGGCAAAGCTGCTGCTTGCCTCTCTATCCCCACTCTCCTATTGCATTGAAAAAGAATGGAAAGACAAAGGTAAGCACAAGCAAAGCTTCACAGCATAAAACATTCATCAGTCTTGACCCAACAACCTTGAGTGGCTTCTAGTGTACAGAATAGTATAGAGAAGAGGAAGAAGAGGGAGAGGAGGAGGAGGAGGAGGAATACTAATATGAAAGTATTGACAAAGAGCTGCAATGAAGAAAGTGAATTCCATCAACTGACCTTGCTGACCACAAGTAAGACAAGTGCAGCTGCAAGCCGCCATCTCAATGTTGTATCACCGGATGCCAAGCTCCACAAGTAGGGCATCACCTGCACTTTGCTACAATTAGTACAGAACACTGGAAGACTGCCACTACGACAATGATGTCAATCTGCCTTTACACAATCAGTTTGAGCAGCAATTTGTACACAAAAATCTTGTCAAAATCCCACATATAGGTAACCACAAAGAGAGAGAGAGAGAGAGAGAGAGAGAGAGAGGCAGTTTCCTACCGTGGTGAGTGAAGCTTCAGAGGGTGCTGGCGGGAGACCTTGAACAGTAGTCCCTTTTTGCTTCACAGTAAAAGTTTCTTCTCCTTGTGCTGCTGCCGTTGCTGTTGCTACCACCCTGCACACCAGCACCGGACTCCTCTGGTGGTGGTGGTGCTGCAGCCTTCTTTTCTTGCATTGAGAGAACTGCACCTTCGATCCAATCCTGACGATGCTCCTCAGTGTCACTAGTGAAACGGATTTGCCGAGAGTAGTCACCATGCTGCTGCTGCTGCTCGCGCTGATCCTCAACGTCATGAGCGAACCCATGTCGAATCCTTGATTTTTTTCGAGTTGTTGCCGATTGTCAGCCCTTTACCAATCCAGTACTTTCTACAGGAACATGCAGAACGCAATCGAAGAAAAACAAGAACAAGAACTCGCGCGTCCCGTGGGGTAAGTTCATGTGGCTAGAAAGAATGGCAGATGGAAAAAAATGGCAATCCAGTCACAACATCTTCTTAACCCACCTCGCACATTCTGTTATGGCCACAAGGAAGGAGTTGAGGAGCTGAATCTCCTTAAAACATAGCACCCACAAAGTCCAAGATCTTCTTCAATTACTCATCGTCTTGTCACAGAATGAAAACAGCGAACAAAACAAAATTCCTTTCAACTCTCTTCTGTCCTCCTCCTCCTCCTCCTCACCCGAACAAGAACTTTCCCCTGCTGCTCCTCCTCCGTCCCTGCCTCCTTCCATCGACGAGGCTCTTTGTTGGCCTTGCCTACCAAGACAAGGATTTAGTGTTTAGATTCATTATAGAGTACAGTAGCTTAAGGGATTTTGGCCCCTAGGTAAAAATAGGTCTATTTTTAAATGAGGATTTTTGAAGATTGATATTTTTGGCTTGCGTTGAAACTTGAGATCAGTTATAGAGTTACAATATCTTGAAGGATTTTGGTTTCTTTTAGAGGATTTTTTTGAAGATTATATTTTTTCATGGTGAAATATTTGAGTTTCCATAATTCTTCTTTTGCCTTAAGATACTTTAAAATATAAATGGCAAGGCCACAATGTGACACACCCCCTTGTTTTAACCTAGGTGGCAGAAGTGCATACATACAAAAGTGCAAAAGGAGAGAAAGAATAGCAAGCAAGCTGGATGAAAACGGATGGGATGTGAGTCCCATGGTTTGTCTGACTGCCAAGCACCACTCACCACCTTGAACATGAACACAACAACAGCAGTGTGACCCAAAATTAAGGGGATGAAACCTTAATGGATGGAAACACCATCACATCAGCCGTTGGAAGCCAAAAATTGATAAACTTTCAGCAGTTGATGGTGGTGGGAGGAAAGGGGCGTGTGTTTTTTTTGTGTTTTGGAGATTATGTGGGACAACATAATTATATGGCGATTTCTGGTTTCAAAAGTGCTTGGTGTTTGGAGTTGTGTGGTTATTCTTTATTTCTAGCGTGTGTGAGAGATATTTTCATTGTGGTTTGGAGGATGTGTGTTATGGAGTGCATGAAACAAACAATATATGAAGTTCCAAAAGCATTGAACACACTCGGAATCAAGTTCTTTATCTTGGTTGTTGTTTTTGGTGCCATTAGTGTTCTTGTCAACCACTTAATTCATTTAATTCAAACCCTCACGATCATCCTAATTCAATATTTTCCCTTGTTCCCATTTCGCTTGCATCGGCTTGGACTTGGGTTTCGTTTTTGGATGTCCTTAGGTCTTTTTGTTTAGGCTTTTATTGTTTTCGATTGTATAATCGCATCCTTGCCATTTTACGATGTGATATATAAGTGACATTTCATTTTTCATTGGCTAAGCTAACACAATACCTTTATGATGTGCCAGCTTAGCATTTGCTCCTCTTATTACCCCAATAGTGTTTCACTTTGCCCTTTCATGGCAAGGCAATAAAGCATAGGGAAATGTGAATTCGATTCAAGCATTTTCTAATAGATGATTGGAAAACCTTGTAGGAGGAGTTTTTTTGACGAACCCAAGCTTTGGCGGTAAGTTCAAATTCAATGCCTCTTCCCCAACATGACCCCCTAGCTCATAAACACCTTCTTCACAATTTAATTTCTTGTAAGTGTCGAGGAATATTTAGAACAACTCGCGCCTTGGCACCATTTTCCCTTATACACACATCCTTTGACACCATTTCAACTCTCACTACATTACACTCTAAATCAAATGATTATTTCCTATTTTTCTTAGAAAACTACAAACTAGACCAAGACTTCAAACTTTTTTTTAATTCTTTCAAACTAACATTCCAACACATGCCCCATTTGTCGATAAGTGGTACTTGCAAGATGGTTTTTGAACACCTTTGGGATTGTTTTCACCCATAAGATTAAGTAAATGAATTCCTTCAATTATTTTAGCTTTGTTATCATCACTAGCAGAAATCTTGTCCTTTGTTACCAAGAAATCGATAACTAAATGTCCTAAATGACTGGTAGTTGACTATAATATTAAGATATTACTTCAAATCCTACATGTAAAAAATTTTAGTCATATATAAGTGATGCATTTGACTAGTAGACATTGATGTGGTAATATGAAGGATGATGTTGTTTTTTCGTTTCAAGTTTTCATCCATATGGCATCCATGATTGTTGACAAAATTACATGAATGTCCAAAATATCATATGAAAATGTGACTAAAATAAAATCATTTCAAATATAACTAAAGCATGACTATGTAATTAATGTGTACAAAATGATGTGTCATTACATACATAATGTGATCATAAAATTACTTTACAATGATTCAAAAATGACTATTAATATAAGTTCACACATAAACAATTATGACATGTAAGGAACTGATTTCAACTAATATTATACATATAAGTAATATAGAAATTTAAATTATATTTTTCTTGAATATACTTGATATATGATCCATTTTAAAATATTTTGTATGAGTAAATTAGTTATCACACATTGAAATAAATTTTATTGATAAAAAATTATATACTAAAAATAATGTAATGTAAAATGTGGTAAGATGAAAATAAAAATGTAAGATGTGGTAAATATATAACTTATTTTTACATTAAATTTTTATCATCAATTTAAGTAAAATTTTATATACTATATGCATGTAAATAAATATTACACAATTATATTAAAGTATATGTGTAAAATTAAATAAAATTTATAATTTCAGAAAATTATTTTCTATTTAATATTAATTATTATTTTAAATTATAATTAAATTTATAAATCAACTTAATATGACTAACATAAAACCATTTATTATATATATAAATTTAGATATTATAATTGATTTATGGTCCATTTATAAATATTTTATGTGAATAAATTTTATGGACTCATATGTTTAAATTAAAAGTTATCAATAAAATTATGGTATATTGGAAGAAAGTTTGTATAATATAAATTCATAAATCAAATGAAGGTTTAAAATATGAAAAATATTTTTAATTTATTTTTGTACTACCCACAAAGGTTTTTCCATTTACAAATCATGCGTTTGAATTTTTTTTCCAAAGAATGGTCATTGAAATATTATTCAATAACAAAATTCAAATATTTTTCTTTTGAAATGAATTCATATGTGTGTGTGTGTGTGTGTGTGTGTGTGTGTACATTATTGAAGGAAATTTGTGAATAAGTTTTTCATTTTTTCATTTGAACAATTTATCAATAAAATATGAATCATCAAATTTAAGGTTGTGTGTAATGTTTAAATGAAGTATGGTCTAAATAAAATAAACATTATATTGTTTACATAACAAGTGGGGTGGTTTAATGGTAAAGAAGTTTAATTCCATCCTTGGGGTCCAAAGATCAAATTTCACAAATGACATCATTGTGATCAATGATGGAATATTGATTAAATATTCCATGTTTAATTAGACTATTTAAATTAGGTGCTTACCTAAGTAGATTAGGTGGTTTATTAAGCCATTTAAACTAGTTTTAAGTTTAGCTGGTGACACATGTCAATGATTGATAGGATGAAAATAATGAAATAAAAAATAATGGAAATAAAAATATTTTTTATTATTTACATTATAATAATATCAATTATTATAATTTGTAATAATAAAAAAATTACACAACGATTAAACTATGACTAATGATTTCACATATGTCCTTTATGATTAATGAACGAAACGTGCCATATCATTGTGCCACATCATGTCCTAAATGACTGTCGTCCTCAATGATTTATCCGCAATGATTTTAGGGCTATTAATCATTTTTGTCCCTTGTGACAAAAATACTAGTCATAAATTTAGTCATATATTTGAAATTTTTTTTTAGTGCATATTATGAAAGGTCACATTCCACCTTGAATTGCACGTGTCCTTGGTGCAGCCTGCCTTTTAACCATGACCAAGCTTTTAGAATGGAATTCGTCCCATTGTAGTGGGGGAAACATTGTATCGATTCACAAGTTGCACCTTATGTTTCACAATGCCTTTGTAACACATTTATCCCTACACTAATTTAGAATCGCAATTAAAGGTGGTTGTGAAACAGTAATCCATGGCATTAAGTGCACCTTAAACCTTTACCCCAATTGGATTGTTTTTCAACTAAATGTGACAAATGCTTTTAATTTGGTATTAAGAGGGGTCATATTTCAAAAACTTCATGCTACAGGTGGAGACATCATGTAAATCGTCCTTTTTATTTCGTGCATTCTATGCATTTAAGTCTTCTTTGTTTTATAACCATTGTAATCATGAAAGTGATGTCATAGTCATCCCTTTTGTCATGGGAACATGTCAAAGTGATCCTTTGGGAAGGGGATTATTTGCATTAGCCCATTTTAAGGCTTTGCATTCTACAACTAGTCATTTCCCTTCTTGTTTATTTTCATATATTGCAAATGACATTCACATCATAGGTCCCCCTTTTATTGTATCATTTGCATATGAACATTTTAAAACCAAACTTCATGCAATATGTTTTTCTATCCAATCCCATAAATGTGTAGCATGGTCACCCTTTGGCCTACCATCTAATTTCAACACCCCATCCCAGTTTACCACCCCATCAGAAGGAATTAGAGTTTTGGGAATTCCATTGGACATTTCATCATTCACATCATCTTTTAACAAAGATGCCTTATTAAAGAATGTTTGACATGTGGATCTTCTCCTTAGAATGGGTGATGTTCAGCTTGCCTTTAGAATTCTAACTTATTATTTCATGCAACGACCTTCATATCTTTTACGATGTACACTTCTTTTTTCCACCTTCATAAAATCCTTCACTTCTTTTAATTTTTCTTTCTTTCAAACATTTGGGCGCCTCTTGGTTCCAAGATCTTTTGATAATCTAGAAGGACCTTTAGCCCGTAAACAAGCTTCTTTCCTAATAATTTTCAATGGCATCATGCTAATATCAACAACCACCATTGCCCCAATAACCTATTTAAAAAGTTAGGCCTTTGTAACTTCAAATCATAGTTATTAGGTTTATGGTTAATTAATGTCCTTTCGTTCTTGAAGCCTTAACACAAATCAATAATAACATTCTCCCTTTCCATCAACACCCTAAGGTGACATGTGATCCCCTATTACATTTAGTTCACACATGTTTTTCTTCATTTGAACAACTCATTGAGCAACAAAAATGGTTTAATTTCAAAATTCCATTTTGGAACATTTACACCATCATACCTTTTCTAGCATGCTCTTTGATAGGATATTTGAAGTCCATTGTGCTCAAATTTTAACATGTTCTAGGGTTTAAGGTTTAGGGTCGCAACCCTACTTTGAGAGAGTGTGAGGATGAAACTCACATTCCAGAAATTGGGACTTGGGAGTCCTCCGAGACTCCCAAAACTTTAGAGTTCGATTGTAGGGGTCAAAACACCTCACATTGTGGTGTTCTTTATATCATTGGAAAACTATCAAAGTTTAGATGTCGAAAATGGGCTCGCATGGGCCATTTGGACATCTATAGCACACATTATGGCAAAAAGAAAGGCTAGGAGTCAAATTGGCAGTTTGATTCCCGACCACTAAAAGTCAGGAATCGACCTGACCCCGATGCGTGAAGGTGTAGTGCAATACACCGTTGAAAAGCTCTCGAGGCGAGCTATAAGTTTGCTTTAGACCTCATCCCAATCGGAGGTCTGAGCAAAAAGCTATGACTTTGCAAAGTCTCGGGAGTCTAAGCTAGGACAATTTCGGGACTCCTCCTTGGGAGTCCCGAGACAAAAAGCCATTTGGATGTGGGTGCCGCAGAGAGGCATGTAGTATACTATATGGGGGAAGGTGGTGGCTTCCCCCGAGTCTAGGCCGTGGTGAATCATGTGAGTCTAGAGTTGCCTGTGGCTTGTCCTAGCACCAAAGGTGCTCTGGAAAGTGAACTAACCAACTTGTTAGTTGGTTTGATGTAGGTTCGAATAAGTAACTAAAGCTTGTCATTCTTCTTAGTCCCATATTGGAGCTTCAGCACACCCCTCTACCCCTTCTAGTGTTGAGAGCTGGGAGCGTGGCCTAAGTCCTCACAATTTCGTTGTTTAAATAACCTAGGCCCATCTTGGGTCTAACTAGGAACTTGGGAGTGCGTTAGTTCGGTTTCAAAATTCCATTTCGGAACATTTACACCATCATACCTTTTCCAACATGTTTTCTGATAGGATATTTGAAGTCCATTGTGCTCAAATTCTATCATGTTCTAACCCAAGATGGGTGTTTGGCTTACAATTCGACCAATTTCCTAGGCTTTTGATTAACTTTTTTAATCTTTTCCACAATGCTTTGAAATGACTTAAACTACCCCATCCTTCAATTGTAGGTATTCTTCAATGTGTGTGCACACATCCTATCGACCTTATGAGTATCCACCTTTTATGTTGTGCTCATGGTAACGAGCACACATGAACCCATGATGCATTTTGCGACACCTTTGCTACCATTGCATAGAATGATGGCTTCCACATGGGGTGAAAATAATTACATGTGTTTTTTTTCAAACACGTTCAACTCCTCCCATTGATAAGTCAAAATTGTGTTCACCAAAGATGACATTTGCACCTTAGTCGACATTGTCATTATTGACCCAACACGAATGGATTTCCTTCCCCAATCTTGCACCACCCAAGGATTTGCTACTTTTGATGTGGTTCAAATTAAAAAATGGAATTATCGTGACCAACACCTTGTTGATCAATTCCTCCCTTTAACAATGGAGGTATTTGGATGTCTACATAAACAAGATGTGTTTTTACACAATTGTGCCCATGCCATTTGGAGTTTGAAAATACCAGAGGGCCCTCTTCTTTCTGTCTTGGTTACTTTTTTTCGGTAAAAAAATTCAATCACATTGTAAAGGCTACAAGCATCTTCCATCTTAAGTTTCAAGTGATAATCGTAGGTTTAGCTACTTCCCAACTTCCACCCCTTTAAGACACATCTCCCATTTCCATGACCAATTTATTGTAAATAGTTGGTCTTTGATATGGAAAAATATAGTGAACCTACTATAAGCGATCGGTTTTTGACATGGATAGGTTTTGACATCTAGTTTGAACTAACTTGACATCTTGTAAATTCTCCCTTTTCTTTTTTCTTATCCTTTATAAATTTTCCTAATCTATGATGTGTTTATCAAAAAAAATTTGCAAGGTTGCATCACCTACATTTTTAGAAGCTTTGAAGGGGAAATGTGGATTTTGTAAATGAATTTGAGTGTGATAAAACAAATTTTGTTGATTATTTGTATTAGATTATGTCAAATTTTTGTTATGGGAGGGAATACCTTATTAACTGTTGCAACAATTCATTTCGTGATGGGGTATGTTCTATGATTTGTGAATTGTAAAAAAGATGACCAATGGGTTCTTGAAAGAGAAATTGAAATGTGTTAATTCCTTACAATCAACATAATAGATTTGGTACATTATTTAGGGTAATTAGCTATTTGGAGAATGTTTTAGTGGTTTTTGCAACTTTGATAACATCATGGTCATTTTTGAATTTTCAATATGTTTTCATGTGTTGTTGTTTAGATTTTGCATCTATAGATAATAGACTATTCTTCCTTTTCTTTTGGTGATAGTAGCTTTATCTTTTCTCACCAACCAACAAGGCAAAATAAATAAATAAATAAATAAATAAAATTCTTGTGTTGTTACTTTTTCTTTTTCTAGTTTTATATGTTTTTAAGGAACTTTTTAAATAAAATATAAATCAATTTCAATTCTTTTTGAATTTTTTTCAAAAAATTAGAATTAACAAAATTGGGTTAACATAATTTTAAATGATTATTGCAAAGATTTCAATGATTTCATTCATTGTTGGATTATTTTTAAATTGTTGTTGTGGATATTTTTGTGCAATTTCATATATTTATAGGGCAAACATGTTCATGACTAAGCATTTAAACATTAAAAAGTTTCTTACAAATTTAGGTTTGATCCTTATGAATAGGTGTCGTAATCCTAGCTTTGGGCTTGCAACCAAAGCAGAGGGGTTACAAAGTTACGGGCCAAGAGGAAGCCCGGGTGTCAAGGTAAAGAGGTCGTAAGGGTGTGGGCCAAGAAGAAGCTCGGGAGTCACATCACATATTCCTAGGAGTGTAAGAAAGTGTGAAAGAGTATGAGGGAGTGAACCTTCACACTCCCAAGGCAACTCCCACTTTGGGAGATGGGGTCCTAATGAACTCCTGAAAATTCAGAGAGCGATTTCAGGGGTCAAACCTCAATGGTTTGTGGCCTTTTTTATATCATTGAAAAGCTCTTAAAACATAGATGTCTCAAATGGGCTCACATTACTCATTTGGACATCTAAAACATAAGTTATGGCCAAAAGAAAGGCCGGGAGTCAAACTATTAATTTGATTCATGACCAGAAAAAGTTGGGAATCGACCTGATTTACTTGGCTGCAGAAGGCGTGTGACATACTGTTAAAAATCTCTCAACAAGAGTTACAACTTTGCTTTAGACCGCATCTCGATCCGACGTCTGCTCGCAAAGTTATAGGGCTCTAAGATCACGGGAGTCCTAACTGGCGCAATTTTGGGACTCCCATTCGGGAATCTTGGGAGAGAAAAATCATTTGGATGTAGGCTCTATGGCCAGCCACAGAGTATACTATAAGGGGGAAGGTGGTGGCTTCCCCCAAGTCCGAACTGCGGTGAGTTTAATGTGTTCGTGTTGCCCGTGGCTTGTCTTAGCACCAAAGGTGCTCCAACTATGCACTAATCACTTTATGTGGGTTGCGTGCAAGCCTGTGTGAGTGAGTGAAGCTTGTTAACTCTTCCTAGTCCCATCCCGGAACTCCAACACACCCTTTTACCCTTCAAAATGTTGTGAGTTAGGGAGTGTGCCCCGACTCCTCCCTCTTTCACTGTTTTCTACTTGGTCTCACATTTGAATCCTTTGAGGAGTTGGGAATGCGTCAATAGGAGTCCAAAGATGAAATTGAAAGCTACTTAGGTGCACTAATAACCTTTTCAAAATTTATTTTTGTTAGAAAATGAGGTAAATATGACCTTAAAAAAATTAATGATTTTTTAGTTGAACAAAATTTGCTTAAAAACTTTTGGTACTATCATACATTTTAGAACTTATAAATGAACATTCCAAATTTGACACATGGATATTCACTACCCCATCACCAAAGTGGAGGAAAGCAAAAATGGCCATATTACTAATGAAAGTGAATGAAAGTGAAAATGGTCAAAAAGAAAACACCTAGGGATGCACCACCATGGATGGATGGTGTGTGGACAATGTAATTTTTTTTCATTGGGTTTTTGTTTTATAGCTAACCTCCCCATAGTTAAAGGTTTAGAGGTATGAGTCATCCAACTAGATGGCCTGAAAACAAGAATACAGTTGTTCATGGGTGTGGGGTCACACTAGTTGGCAAAAACTAGTAGTTTTACTATGTTTAATGTTTATATGTGTTTCAATTGTTTTAGTTTTGTCCAAAAAAGAAACAATAAGCTAATATATGGTCATGGGGGCACTAAGGTTCTATAAAACTTAAAGTTTGGACATAAATCAACCTTCCTACTATGGTCCTAATAGTGGTGTTTGTATTCTTACAAATTTCTTGTTTTATTCATCTTTCACAATCTTCCCTTTTGTTATAAGTGAGATTGTGATCTCAATATGTTTATGTTTATTCCTTTGCCTTTTGGGTTGTAATTGTGATTGTCTTGTTCTTATTAAGGTCGCAATCTTGTTTGCAATGTTCAATTGTTAGTGATGTTCATTATGATAGGTTTTGTTATTATTTTATGGTTATTTTTCAAGTAGACAAACAAGACAATAAACTTATCCACTTTATCTTGCTTACACCTTGTTGATTGATTTCGAAATATTGATTCTCTAATTAATTTTTAGTTTGGTTTTTAAATAATCAAATTGTTTCAAACATTGATCACAAGTTCAAACTAATGTTGATTGTGTTCTTTAGCAAATTAATGGTCTTTATCAAGTTAATTGATCATAAATTCTTAATCTTGTTAGAGTTAACATTAGAATTGAACCTTGTAGTTATTTGCTTTGGTATTGGAATCAAATCTAAAATTTTTGTGACAACAATTCATTAAACCTAATTTAGTTGGAGCAACTTTAGATTCCATAAGTCATTTTTAAAGTTTTTGGTTGACATTTTCAAATTGAAATTTTGTTTGATCCATTCCCAAATAAAGAGGAATGAAAATATGTCATTGTGGATTTATGTTTTTTGATAATTTAAAAAACATCATAATCACAAAAGTATTTTCAATATCTTATGCACCAATTTGCATCTCATTTCTTTTCAATTGAATTTGAATTCCATTCAATGTATTCAAATTGTGTACAATGCCACTTAATATTTCATTCAAATGGAACTTTATTTTCAAAAAATCAGATTTATTTTTTCCATTAGTTGATTATCCTTAATAGTGCACAATGCACAAAGCCCAAGTTGGGTTATAGTTTTTTTTTAAGAACAACTTATGTTCTAAATTTATTTTTAAAATCCCAACCTTGTTTTTGTGCCATGTGATCATTTTTAATTGGTTGTAAAATAAAATAAAATAACATAACCTTTTATCATTAATTTGTGGTTCCATCCTTTTCTACATGAGCATCAAGAAGATCATTAGTTTTTCTTCTTGGATGAATTAATGTATAGATTATGTAAATTTGTCCCAACCCATTGAATATGATGAATTTGTTTTCATTGCTTTTGGCATAGGTTTTTAATGTAGGATCATAGGAACATTATCTATTTTTCCTCCTTCAACAATTTCTTAAAACTTGTGAAACTCTTCATGTTTATTTTTGAAAAATCAATGTGTAGTGCTTCAAATTGTAGGGGGATAATTTATTTTTTGGTGCTTTTAATAGTTATTTCTTGTTTTGCTAAAAGGGAATTATTATTCTCCATTGAATTATACTACAATTTGAACTTTTACACAAAAATAATCTATTGACAATTGCACAATTTTTTAGGATCCCATTTAAAATATGTTTTGTTCTACCAAGCTTGTCATCAATCTTTTTTTTGAAAATGTTATGATTAATAATGAAAATTGCTACAAAAGACTTTTGATTAAATCATGTGGTCATGTTGATAAAATGAATAATTAAAAATAAATATACACAATTTAGTGCAATTTGAAGCTCAAATCAAAAGTGAAGTATATTGGATGATAATATCTTGTACAAAACATGAAGCAAGATGTTTTGATTGCATTATGTTTGCCCACATGAAAGAGCTACACCACAATTCTTTTACCAAAGTTAGCAAACTTGATTGTTCAAATGAAACAATCATCATTGTGTAGCTTTCAAACTTTCTTGAAAATTAATTGAAATTTTTTTCATAGAAAGTCATGATAATGCTATTTCTTGTGGGGAGCACAAATAGGAGCTTGGAACTCTAAGTCATGATGATGAAACCTCCATGGATACTATCTCAATACAATTTGGATGGTTCCATTATTTTCATACACAATGTATTTTGTACTTAAGGGATTCACACAAAAGCTTAGAACTCATTCCAAAAAAAATATTAACCTATTGTTTGATATGATATTAATATAAAGCAAGACATTGCACAATCGCACATTTATCTCACCTATTTTTTGCCCACATCAACAATCAATACATTGGATATAGAGAACAACACATGACAATCTCAACATGTGATTTATCAACTTGTATATGTGGGAGAACTTTGAGGTATGTCCAATAACTATTCAAAATTTGACGAATTGTGCACCATGCAGACCATAAAAAAATCCTTTGTTCGACCTTCTTCATATTACCTTGTCTTCAAGGTGGAAATGCACATGAATCTTGTAGTTACCCCATCACATAATGGTGTTTGGTCATAAACAAAGAATTAATCCCAATTGCTTGCTAGTGATGAGCTCTTTCTTTATCATTTGTTAGTGCTTAGATCATCCCAATAGACTATCTCTAAACTGCACAAATCTTTAGTGTCATCAAGCACTCGCTAATGTCTGAAAATATTCTTAAACCACAATTTCCCTCACTCAAATCTAATCATGTTGGAGGACACAAATATCAAAAGTTTTGAATGTTGGTGGTGTGAGGGAGAAAAGAATTAGTGCTCACATACATGTGATTGAATGTTGGTGAGAGGGAAGGAAGATATCTACTGTCACACGCAATTGCATGTTGGTGTTTGTGAGAGGGAGAATCTAGTGCCACACATGTGATTGAATATGAGAGAAAAGAGATTACAACCACATGTGTTGGTGTGGGAGACAAAAGAGATCTACCAAATGCAATTGCATGTTGGTGTGAGAGAGAGAACAGATTTAGTGCCACATGCAATTGAATGATGGTGTGTTAGAGAGAAGAGATCTAGATCCATTTTGTTATCACCTCTAATGATGATGCCAACCTGCTTCTTGTGGATTTTAACTATTTGGCTTTGGATTGAAGCGGAACCATTGCTTGCTTTTTTTGTTGAGGAACTGATCTTGAAGAGATCTAAGGCTGGCTGATCAGTATCTGCCAAAAATGTAAGAGATCACGAAGTAGAATGTTTGATCAAGTTAGCAGGGGGCTAGAAACAAGAGGCAAAAACCTTAATGGAAACGTAATAATAACTACTGGAAGAAAGAGAGAGAGAGAGACAGATAGATATAATATTGCGCAGGATGTGTGTTAGAGATCCGATTATTCGACGGAAAGGACAAAAGGCGCCTGCGAGGAAATCGCATGTGATGAAGGCGGAGAAAGAGTGGAATACAGACTGCTACAGCAATTATGTCACTCTTGAAAGAGAAGGAGACGACTACTCGGATTGAGAAGGATGCGGCGGATAATAAGAGGATGCACTTGGCGATGAAGAAGAATGCTGCAGATTCTTCTTCTTCTGCAATGCTCATGGTGACGAGGGATTTGATGTGTGCGGAAGTTGTTGTTGAAGAGCAGCAGACTCACATTCATCAGATCCAGAAGAATTGTTGCAATAATAATGAGAAAGAAGAAGAGAGAACAGAAGAAGATCAATCTGCAGTGTTGTTAAGAGATTTGATGTGCGGGGAAGTCCTGCAGTGGCCTACTGAAA
>Ga0116229_10001957_pt1 | contig 32919 bp, 24 predicted proteins | sample S1TSphgellanicum_3_FD_87313 | JGI IMG/M metagenome (GOLD analysis project Ga0116229, IMG submission 87313) | Host-associated microbial communities from peat moss isolated from Minnesota, USA - S1T2_Fc - Sphagnum magellanicum MG | ecosystem: Host-associated > Plants > Peat moss > Unclassified...
GGAATCAAGCACTTTCTGTTTATATGCAGAAAGTTTGCCACTGGACTCCCTAGTCACAACTTCAAGTGCTTCTAAGACCTCCTTGTACTGCTCACCAACCAGATTAATCAGCAATCCACAATTTGTGATGATTTCTGTACGGTCTTCCAGTTCACTGAAGAGCCTATTGATCACCATTGCAGCTGCTTTTTTACCCTCAGGATCAGGGCAGTGTTCCAAGAGTAGAAGCAAAGCTTGTGAGCTGTGAGGATCATTCTTCATACATGTACAGCCTTCACTGCTTTCACTGAGTGTCCTCAAGGCCAGTGCAACATTGACATCATAGAATCTAGAGAAAACTATCTGACTCAGTGCAAATTTGACAAATCCTGCCTCCATCAATGCTGGCTGGTTTTCCTTTGTCTTCAGAAGCTCTGCTAGACCTTTTGCTGCTAGTGGCTTCAGAGTCTCCTCCTCAAGGCATTGCAGAAGTATCTTGTGGCCACTGGCATCAATTACAGCTTTCTGCGTAGGGCTCTGCAACAAGCATTAAATCAATGGTGATAAGCATCCCTGATGAACTATTTAAATTGTTATTGTTGGGTATCATCATATGGTGATCTACTGTCTCTAGCCTAATGTGTTACAGTACAGGGAGTTTTCTCAGGATGCGACCTAATTCGAATTAAGTGGTCAGTGTGGATACATAAACAGCCAGTCATTGATACTATCCTGAAGGATGGTAAAATGATAGTTCAGGGCTCAGCCAATGACCAGTCTAGGGTCAGCACATGTTGGTCCAGAGACACAGGAATTTGGCATGTCTTTGGCACAACAATGATACAAGCAACTAGTCTTCAGCATACACTATGGCTAAGGGTCAGGTGATTCAGAATGGAGTTCCCAGGCTGACTTGCAAACCAAGAACTTGAGCTCAATTTTCCAACCAAATTGGTGGGTGCGCCTCTGAGATGCTCTAAAAACTCTCAACAGGACTTTTAGTACCTGTACAATCTCTGTTGAGTGTACTATGCTAACATCTCCATTGCCTGTTTGGTAAATGTGTTCAGCATTGAGATGTGAAGAATTAATAGAGAGGGTGGTCTTATAAACCTGGGAATACTCGTCCCCCCCACTTTGACAAAACAATATCAAAGTGGATATCAGCTTCTCTCTGTACTCCATGTCACTAGGTTGCAGGTTGAGGAGAGCTTCAAGCACATTCACTTTTGCAATCTGAATGCAGACTTGTGGGTTGGCTCCAGCAAATTTTAAAAGTACATCAGCAGCTCTCCGTGCTGCAGTGGCATCCTGACATTGCAGTAGCTCTGCTATCAACTCTACTGACCTCAGAGCAATCTGTGGATTATCTTTTGCCACCAAACTGAGTAGGCCAACAGCAGCCCTCCGGCAATCTGGGTCCCATTGAGCACCAATGAAGGTAAGGACTTCATCCCCCTGAAGTGAATCTGTCACAAGGACTGGGTTTTCATGAGTAAATGCCAAGGCCTCCAGTGCAACTACTGCATCACGTTGGCACTTTGTGCTCTCAGGGTCCAACAGCAATCCCTGAAAAGAGACAAAATATCACATTTTGAGTTGCTTGACAATCCTCCAAACATTTCAGTCAAATTCATCAAGAAAAATGAAGGGAGTCAGATAGACAACACTCCTGCACTGATTTCCTTTCTGGGAAAGGAAAATGCTAAGCAAAAGAAATGTCTAGTACTGTGCTCATCTAGGAAGAATATGATGTTCACAGAAAGAGCTCCAGTCACTAAACATATCTATAAAACTACAGAGGAAAATCCCCAACACTTGGAAGGTAACCACTGTGTCAGCTTCAATCACTAAACAACACAATTATGGCTACTGCATGCTCTAGAGAGATAGCTTAGGTCTCTACTACTGACATCACTGTGCCTCATACATTCTTAGTTGTAACCACATGCATGAGGGACTACAATAAAGTTATAGCTTGTCTACCTTCAGTACATCAACAGCTCCTGAAATTTCAGTGCCCATAACCCCATTCTCTTGGAGTTTTTGAGCAATCTTCTCTCGACAAGCAACAACCTTAGATCCAGCCAACTTCAGTAGAGTTGCAGCTCCACCAGCCTCATATATAGCAGTTTCATGTTCATCACTCCTAAGAACAAGGATCTCCAAGAGTGCAAGAATGTCTTGTGAAAGTGCTTCTGAAATCTGTCCTTCTTGGTGAAGAATTTCAACAAGGATCTTGATGCTGGTGCTTGGAACGACTGCTGTGCCACTTGGATGTGACAAACAAACTCTCAGCAACTTGATGGAGCAGCTCAACAGCTCTGCTTCCTCCTCCCTATCATTGCATATAACCTCTCCAATCACTCTCAAAAGGACAGAAACCAGCTCAACTTCATGCATGGATCTCTGCTGGTACTGGGCTATCAGCTGCCACAAAATGTTGATGGTGGTTTTCCTTCCAGTAATACTTGGAAGATGCGGAACTACATGCACAAGAAACTTCATGTGCCCATGACTTTGCTGAAATGTATTGAAAATAACTTGATTATCAACACCTGATTTCAACAGTTTCTCTAGAGAAACCAGAGCATCCTCAACCAACTGTGATGTTAGGTTACCTGCAAACATTACACCAGTACGCAATCAAGGCTTCTTTACCAGGTCTTGTAGAAGAAGGATAGCTCTAGTAACTAAGGTATTCTTTCCTGGTTTAATAACATAGAATTTGTAGCTTCCCCTCCTTCATCAACCTTCTTCTACTATACTCTGCACTAGACCCGCAAGTCAATGACACCTTAGGAAAAAGATTGGTTGCAGAAATCCATGAAACTGCACCATCCTGCTTGAAAGTAGAGCAGCTGTGAAACCAAGTGGTGGACCACATCATTCACATTATAATGCATCATCTTGATTTCTAAAAGCCCTCCAATGATTGAGGCCATAAAAAGAAATCATAGGGGGACAGCAAACTGACCTCTAGCCAGACAGAGCAGTGTCTTGGCAATTGTCTCATTGGATTCAGTATCTGTTGCCTCTGTTGAACAGCTGGCCAGCTGTGTCAAACCTTTGACACAAATTTGCTTTGCATCTTGAACATAAGATGCTTTCCAATGGCTTATGTTCCAAAAGGTGAAAAATGCTGGAACAATGCCCTTCTGGTTTTCAAGAATAAGATCTCGGATCTGTACAATGGATAACCTTCAGTCTTTGCACATGAAAAGAGAGAATTTATTAACAGCATATTGGGCACTAGACTGTGGAGATGGTTTATAATTAACAATTTGTTGTTTTTCCAAACAGCATGTTGATCAGGGTCCACAACTGGACCACATCTGCTTAGATATGTGAATCTTATGTACAGGTCTGCTATAAGAGGATACCAGAAAAATACATGAAACTTCAAGGCATGCCTCATATATCACATGTACGAATTGCTGTAGCAAATGTGATTAAGGGTTAGGGTCAATTGCCTCTGTAATGACCAGGATGTTGGCCATTGTCTTTGCAGCAAGCAGGCGAGTTTCCGGCTCACCCTGTTCCATGAGCTTAATGATTGTTTCCCCAGAGTCTTGCACTAGGGTGCAGATCATAACAAAGTCATTATCATACTTGTTTTCAGCTGTGAGAGCTTCCATCACCTTAGCCTGTGGATTGCAAGCACAAGCCCAGAATAAATGGCATCCCCTACTCAAATCAAATTGCTGCCCCGACTTTAAGTCAACCCTGAACTTGATAATCCATGATCCATGATCCACATTTCCAGGCCAGATCAATTGACAGACTACATACCGCAGTTTTGGCAATGGTGATGTTATTTGATTGAAGCAGTCGAGTAAGCTCTGGGATAGCATTTGCTTCTAGCACTTCATGTTGCCAATGTTGCCAATGTGGAGTTGTCACAATGTCGTATAGCTGGTTTAGAGTCATGACAACAAGTGCTGGCTTATCTGAACCCAGGCAGGGCACCAAGTCCAGCACTGAACCCAGGTGTGGAATTTGCAGCTTCCTTGAGCTAGTCTCTGAATTGCTAGCAGAAGCAGACATTTGTAAGAAGAATAGCACTGGTCACTAAGACATTCTTTCCTGGTTGCATAAAGTAGAGTTTGTAGCTTCTCTCCTTCATCTACTGTCTTCTACTACCCAAGTCAGTGACACATAAGGAATGAGAGATAGTTTGCAGAAATCCATGAAACTGCACGATCCTCCTAATAGCTAGAGCATCTGTAAAACCAAGAGGTGGACCACATCACACACACAAAAGTGAATTATCTCAGTTGATTTCAAACAGTATTCCAATGATATGTGCATCAGAGGAGACAGCAAGAAGACCTTTTGCCCGATGGGGCAGTGACTTGGCAGTTATCTCATTGGATTTGGCATCTGTTGCATCTGTTGAACAGCTGGCCAGCCGTGGTAAACCCTTGATGCATGTCTGCTTTGCATCTTTGACATAAGATGCATCCCCATGGCCTATATTCTGGAAGGCTGAAAATGCAGGAACAATGCACAATAATTTCAGCATACATGAAAGGAGGGTGCATTGTAAGAAAACACAGAAACTACTGCAGAATGGTCTCAGCAATAGTGACATTCTCACATATGTTCAGTGATCATCACACCAAGATGTATTAACATAAAGAGATAACAAGTAGGTAGTCTGTCAACAAGTTACTACACTTTCACTGCATGCACAGGGGAATTAAGGCAACAGTAACCAGTAATACTGAGTTCATTTGTTTGTGCAATGTGCAGTGGTGAAAAAATGTACCTGTAAGGAGTAAGCCTTTGATGTATCTCAGCTCTGTGCAAATGTTGTGGAAGTTTGGCCGCTTGACAGGATTCCCATCCCAACATCGTTGGATAAGACTGGACAAGTGATTGGGAGAGTCTGCTGGTAGCTGTGGTCTCTTACCCTTTTGCACCCCATCTTTGAATGCCTTGACAGTTGGATTCATCAGTTCTTTAGATGGAAAAGGAGTAGGCTCCCCAATCAGCACCGCAAAGCAAATAAGTCCAAAACTGTAGACATCTGTTTTCTTGGGGTGGAATCGCTCAGGTGGCTCATTACCATGAGCAAGTTCATACACCTCAGGTGCCATAAACATCAACGAGCCAATTGGTATTGTCTGGTGTGCATATGCGGTACTCTCCATTTTGACTTTTGTGCAGCCAAAGTCAGAGACTTTGGCAATCCACAAGGGCTCTGCCCCCAAAGCTGACATTGAATTCCCAGAACCAGCTTCATCACACTTGATGAGAATGTTGTCTGGTTTGAGATCACGATGTACTAGGCCCATGCTATGAAGGTGATTCATTCCTTCCGCGATCTGAAGCATGATGTCCACAGATCTGATAAGGGAGAGTTTGCTTTTCTCCAACATTTGGGAGAGTGACTTATTCATGCACTCCATGACATATAAGCACTCACCTCCTTCTTCAGCACAGCAAACAAGATGCATAATGTGAGGGTGGTGCAGACCTGAAAGAACTGCAATCTCTTGCTTGAGAAGCTCTTGATATCCATATTTAGAGATCTTCATTGCATATGACTCTCCAAGCCACTCTGCTTCATGTACAATCCCAAAGGAACCTTCACCTAGCAGACTACGTCTTTTTAGATCCTGCTTGTTTACTGACAGAACAAGAGGCCACTTACTCAAATTGTCTGAATTGACTTTGTACAGCCATTCATGGTAATTTTTCTTCTTGGTCACAGGCCAAGCTTGCCACTGAGCTTGAAACTCCAACTTAGTAAGCAGTTGTGTTGCAAGACATTGCATACTTGTACACTCTCCATGACAACATTGTCCACTGCAAGTATGGTTCCCCCTCAAGACCCTCAGAAGACCCTTCAGATCCTCGTGATCCTTCTTTGCAGCTGTCAACAGAGTGTTGACATCAGCTCGCCTCAGCATCCTGTCACAATCTGCTAGTTCAAGAACCTGGCTGTCTCGTCCCACCTGCTTGAGGAGGATGCTACATAACCAATGTAGGTCATACAGACTTTCCCCAAAAGTTTCCGTCCAGTCTCCACCTTGCCTGAGAGCTGCTTTCATCCATTGAATAGAGCAGAAGCAGTCCCTCAAGACTATGTTCTTAGCGTTCTGTAGCACATAAATGAGTTCCAAAAGTACTGCACCCGTGTATGGAGAATCGGACCATGTCATTTCATCATCATCAGATAGCTTATGTTGGACTGCTTGCAGTGCTTCCTGAGTCTCTAACAGCTTCTGGTAGAGAAGCATATACTGTTGACGGTTAATGACCAAAGAAGCCACTGTCTCCACTGAAACTAGGGAGCATAAATCGTTGCAGATACCTAGTGCAAGAGAGAGGTTAGCCGCCATAGATGGATTTTCAAAAAACCATAAGAGAGGCAGTAAAAAACCTTAGTTGATGTTGTTCCTCCTCCCTGGGTGCATCTCCTCATACGTCAGCAGCACATGACCCCAGTGATCTGAGAGGCTTTAGAATTCTGTAAAATTAGGGCTAATTCCCTGTGGTTGGGTTCGCTCCTGTCTCGAGTTGATCAGGATCTGTGTCCACATGTCCCAGGTGTTCCTGCACTGTGATCACATTATTCATCTCAGAGAAATCTGTGTCGTTATCTGGACCCTAATGAAGTCTAAAAAGTCTTGCGATATATCGATGTACTTACTAGTACCCAGCTTCCACACCTCCAGGACTGGTGTTGGGATCAGGGTGATGCACCAAAACAGTTCATGAGTGCACCTTCACGCGGGTCATGCTTTACAGGTCAATGTGGCAGTTTTGAACTTGAGAGTAACTCTCAAACAGCTCACTTTCTCTTCTTCTAGCCAGATGCTTGTCTCTCTCACATCGCCATCTCTAGAGTTTGGTCAAGCTGAATCTAGAGCCCTGAAAAAGCAAGAAATCAGGTGTGCATATCCTTCTTTCGTATTGCATAATGCAGTCCAGTATGATTGCATAATGCTTCCGGTGTAATTGCATAATGCAGTCCAGTATGATTGCATAATGCTTCCGGTGTAATTGCATAATGCATCCCCTACAGCAATTGTCTAATTACCATTCAACATCTTGATCAGTACCCTGCGTGAAATGCAAAAGCTAAAGCAATGACCGCCGGTAAGTCTCCAAATCAAATGAACCAAAGACGGCCATTGTGTCGCTATAAAATATGTTAGGTTGTAAAGTACTAGAAAGCTACTGAGAAAGCGAACAGAGGGCTCAGGATTTCATCGCTGACAGGGCGTTCACTGCAAAGTCAGGTAAAGCCATGAATCTCCTTCGAAGCAATTCACAAGACGATTACCCATCAATGGCAGGTTCAGCAATGAAAAATTGCTGTCCTAGGGAGAGAAGTTAAAATCTCCGACGGAGCTCGGAGCCAGCCTCGAAACCTTCAATTCCGCAATACCGACTTACAATTACAGTATTATCGCCGACCACTACACACATTTTGCTGGGGAACGAACGCAGGGCATTAGCGTGTGACACCTGCCCAATTTGACTTTGTATACCTCTGTCTTTCGGAGCAGGTCCAAAGCCCAAATGATGCGCGTGACATGGTTACATTATTGGACCACAAAATCGATTTGTCATCCCGTGTCCTTGACCGAAAACAAAAGACGCGTCAAATACGTGTGGGTCCTCACCAAGCACTGTCTGATGCAAAAAGTGGCCGACAGTGCTCAAAATATGGCTTTTAATGCAGGGTTTCACTATTTTGACCCCGAGACACATATTAAAAATTTCAAATTTTAAAATATGCTGCTGCTTGTTAGCTACATTCTCTCTCATCGAGAGGTTCTAGCTTGGAACTTGGCCTGGTGCAGCAGATCATGCAAGACATAATATATTATGTTTTGTTTGCAGAACATGAAGAATCATGCAGCACGGTTTGAAGTAAAATCATGCAATGTGGAAAAGGACAAGCCAAGGGTAATAATTAACAATTAGATCCTATTTTCTTGTGGTGGTGGGTTAAAATCCTAACAAGTTATTGTAGAACATGTTGAACTTTTTGTTTTGCACAAAACATCAAAACATGGACCATGCAAAGAACAAAGTGACAAGCGTGTGAAGTTCAATGCCGGAGCATAACGTCTTGCCCTGCCATTAAGCTTAAGCCAAAAATGGTAAAAAATACAAGTAGCCATAAAACTTCATTATGGTGGTGAGTTTGAATAATAGAAGGTTTTTGTAAAACATGATTTTTTTTTGTTTTGCATAAAAAATCATAACATGAACCACATGGTTTGGAATGTGAACCATGTAAGGCCCAAAACAACAAGCTTGTAAAGTTCAATTTGGTGGGGGGCGGGGGTAGTATAGCACCTCACTTTATCACATATCCTTTGCCTTAAGTTCTATTCTTGTATATAACTAATCCAAAAGGAGAAACCTCAATTAATTATATTGGGAATGCTCAAACCTTGATTAATTTTTTTTTCCCATGGTTCAATCAATGAAGAAAGTTATAGAATATTAAAAAATATTTTACTTTTAAAAATCAAATCTTCAAATTTAATTAATTATTCAATAAACCTGTGTTGAACCTACCCTTGAATTATGGTATATAAAACAATATATTTAAAGAATTTGGATGATGACATTCAAAATGAATGAAGTGAAAATATGTGATGTGTGAGGTAATGCCGAATGGTGGAAGTATTCCCCAAAACAAAAGGTTGAGGATCCAAAAGACAACCAAGTTTGGGCCTCGCATTTTGAACATGTTTGGCAACAAGGTGACTGCACAAAGAAAGTACATTTGGTTACATAGACCAACAACACGAGAGTAATAAAAGCAAATGTACAACCTTACTAAGGCTTGTGAGTCACAAGTTATAACCCCACTTATATACAATAATTCATTTATTCTTGCATTCAATTTCACACATAATGACAAAAGACATTTTACAGGCATATTGGGAATCAATCAAATTATTGCATTTTTGTAGGTAGATGGGTGATCATTGCTCCACACTACTTTGTCAATGTAAATATTATAATCATACTAAAATTTTATGTGTCTACTATTTAGTGTCTATTATTTACCTCAACGTCCTAATCTATGACACTATAAACACATGTGAACAATAATTAAAAATCTTGTAAATGAATTTTTATTGTTAATTACACATTTCAAACGTCTAGAGCTTTTCATGCATATCAATTAAATGATGATGACGATGACTTGTAGTAAAAGAAATCTCCTCTATAGTAAACTTTGCTAAAATTGTTTATTTAGAACATGGTTTTTTCAATTTCATGAGGTAGGGGGATTGACAATTCTCCAAAAGAAAACTTGGCCAAATTTGGTTACATGTGAAATTTTGCTACTAAAAAAACATTGATTTGGAAGCTTTTGAAAAGGAATTCACTATCCATGACCATGATCATTCCCATTTTTTTCATCATCTATCCATTCATCATCAAAAAAACAAATTATATTCATCATATGTTTGTGTTGCTTCACCAACAATGTTGACACATCACCAAACTCCCTTGAAGTCCCCTTTCCAAGCTCATCTAACAAAAATTTCTCATAATTTTTGCAATTGTTAACTAATGGTCATGATTCATAAATGTTCATTGCCACAATGTGCATTATGATTCAAAAGGTTATTGTTGCCTACACAAATCTATTGTCTTACATACAAAAAACCTAAACCCTAAACCCTACAAAAGAAATAACACCATAAAAATTAAGGTAAAACAAGGATCAATATTTTTGTGTTTTTTAAAACTTCTTTGATTTGATTTTTCAATCATTGCTATTATTTGGATAATTTACCTTTTCTTGTTCATTAACTATGAAATCATCCTTTTCATAATCATTAGAAAAACATAAATAAAAATAACATGCAAAACAAACTAAAACAAAATGTACCTCACATTGCATAAATGTATAAAAAGATACTAGAAGAAATAGAAGCGACAAAACCTATTTTTGTGTTTTTCTTCTTTGCTTTTGGGGCCAAATGCATGTTAAATGGACCACAAAGTGGTGAAGTAAACCATCCATTAAAGTCCATTTTGTAATTTCCTTGGCATTGCACAATGCATATGGATACCAAAATTACAAATTTTAAGTTTTTTTCATTGAAAATTGACTTGACCTAAATGTCAAGGAATGTGATATGTATATAGAAACCCAACATGAATCATTTTATTTTCAATATGTTATGGACTTTCGAAAAATAAAATAAAATAATTTTACAAAATTTCATAACTCAATATTTTTATTTGATATGATACAAAAAATTTCGAAATATTTTTCATCATTACATTATTTAAATCAAATCAAATCCCTCATAAGTTAAAAATTCAAAGTCAAAGTCCAATTTGTTTTTGTCAGCATTATAACTTTTAATTTCAATTTCAAAAGTCCATGACTTCTGTAATTTTACTAAACATTAACACAATCAATTGCCCTTATATCTATATATTCTTGAATTTGTATTCCCTTAACATGAATCCTTATTGACAAAACTTATTTTATATATAATAAATTGCAGCAATTGTAATCACACCTATTACAAAAGCATTTCCCATTATGACACCAAAAGTGGTTCATCTTACCATGTATTTGCTTTTGGTTTCCTCATCATTGCTATTCTTATCATCTATGGATTCATTTTTCTTGTACTCATCCTACCTTTCCTTTGTAATATAATGCTTACAAACATAAACAACAAATAAAACAAAATTTTGTCCAATGTATGCCTTGCCTTGTGTGCCTTCCATTGTTCAATTGTGTAAGGCTTTTGATTATTTATGGTTGGTTTTGAAAGACCCAAACAAATCATGATCTTGTTTCGAATATTAATTTTTTTTTTCACAAACTTCCGAAATTCAAACATGGATTTAAGACGAGGTTTACCTCCCTTCGTTGGATATTTGCAAAAGGTAATCTTGTAGGCAAGATCCTTTTGCAAGCTTCTTTAGTTGTAATTGTTTAAGACTTGCAAAACAACTAAAAGTTAATTTCCCAATGGGTTTCAATGATTAAGCTGAGAGTTCTCCATATCCATCCAAAATATTGTTTCTCCCCCACTTTAGGAGGATAATCTCCCACAACTCAAAAACCTTGTTTGACAATAATAGAATTTTCAAGCATTCCTTAGTTGAAATTACACTGAAAATAGGCTTGAAACTAGTTTCAAATTGTTATAGTTATCAATAGCATAGAAGTTAAAGTTTTTGCTACTTGCAAATACACCATTATAAATTTTGGCCATTCCAATAGAATGTTTACAATTATTATGCTTGTTGTGGTGGTTTGAAGCATTGACATCTAGTAGAGGTCTCTTATACTCATTCCAAATACAACTATTTGAGCTAGTTCTTTCTATACAAAGGAACAATGTTTAATGTTGAATTAGTGTTGTTCAAGATGGATGAAAGTTTGTAGATTTTAACCGTCATCATCGTAGATAATGATAATTTCAAACTTGTTATACTCCTTTCAACCTACTTTGGAGGTATTGTCATTTGTGAGGCCACGTTTTTCTTATCAAGTAAAGTTGAATAAACATTAGGTTAAATATTTGAAATCATGCAATTTGTAGTTTTCCTACATCATCTAAATGAGAAAAGCCAAAGGCTTATTGTTATTACAACCTTTGTGTGCTACCCACCACAATGAGAAAATGTAAATTTTGAATGTCCTCTCATTACTTTGGACACTAGCCAAAAATGCAATCTAACATTATAGGGATGGTATTTTGTGAACTTGTGAGCATGAATGTGAGTAGGTGAGCATGACCAAATTGTTTCTAGAACATTTTGTCCACATCAACGAGATATTTGGAGAATATTTTTTGACACATGGGATAGAATATTTGGTGACGTGGAGGAATATTTTGCCACATATTCATGGGTGAATGATATTTATGGTTGAAAATGTGGATGAAAATAGAATAGATGAAATTTATTATGAACATTGGCAACAATTTTTTTTTTTAATGAAAAATTGAACAATAGAAATAAGGTGGAAGAAATTTATGTTGGTTTATTTTGAAAAATTCGTCACATGAAATGTTCAAGTCATACCTCAATTCGTACTTCATATTTTTTTAATATGAAATATGTTTAAGCTTTGCAACATTTAAACCATATAGATTTTAAAATTAAATCCAGTTTAGTGGCATATAAACCTTTTGACCCACCAAGAGGTATGTGGCAACCCAAACATAACTTGTTCACTAAACAAAGAGGTATGTGCTCATAAGGAATTGAGACAATGTGAGGTAGCCCATGACACCTTACATTGTCAATATATCATTTAAAGCTATTTTTTATTTTCATTCATTCTTTCAACCTTTTGCATTTAGGGCCATTTTTGTTATTTGTATAATCAAATTGGAGGATATGAAATATTATAGTTGGGCAATGTTTACACATGTAATGGACTTTTTCAAAGAATGTGTGAACTTGAAAAAGTCAATTCCAGAACATTTTTTCACAAGCTTATTGAATGATTTGTTGATAAAAGATTTGGTAACCCTTGGCAACTTCTTATCAACAAAATTCATGAAACCCCGACAACAACTCTATGTAATTCTAAGCAAGTGAGCCTAAGTGCCACAAAAATTTAGGAATAAAATGTTAGAACACCTAATAAATTGTGGGATGATAAGGTAAGCCACAATACATGTACGATAATAAAAAAAACAATGTTTTGAAAACTAAAGGAGATACCAAAATCCCATTGTTTGCATTGAATTGTAGTTCAATAGACGTCTTAACATGAACATTTGTTCAAAGTATGTGATCTTAGAAGGAAATATTTATCATGAAAAATAAAATAAAATTAGGGTTGAACTTGAATAATGAGGTTGTTTGTTGAACAAATTTGTTGTGATTGAGAAAAACATGCACTAAAAATGTTAGACCAAAGTAGTAAATGATTATTAAAACAAAATGATGCATGATTTGTGGTTGTTTAGACACTTGTAGTTGTTTTGCCATTTGGAGCCATTCTAACACATGCAATTGTTCCAAACTCGTTAATCCCAACTAAATGGTCCAATCAAAGCCAATGGTTGTTATGCTACATTTAAATGTAGAATTTGAATGGACAAGTATAAATATGTCACCAACTGTACATGTTCCCAAACATTTGTTATTTTGTCCATTTACTTTAATTTTATTTTGAGGTTGAAAGGTTCAATCAAAGTAAACTATGATAAAGTTGCTTTACATTATGTCACGATATCCATATCCATAACACTTTTGCAAAACACCACTAGATTTGGATTTGTACCTGTTTGTAGAAAAAAAAGCTGAAGAATGTAAATGCAAAGTTCTAGGTAAAAGGTAAATCCAAATTATAATGGTTCAAACATGGCAAGAATCCTAGTTCCAAAAGTCCATATAAATGGAAAAAAAAATGTTAAAAACCAATGTTTAGTGGGCCCTATGCGGTGATTAATCAATTAATAAAGTCCATATAAAAGATTTCCCATTTAAAAAACTCTTTATTATACATGTTAGGCAAAAAAAAAATCAATCCAAAAAAAATGACTAAGATTGGGACTTTCGAAAATTTGGCCCAAATTTGGTCATTCAAAAGTTCGTAGTTATTTGTTCATTGAATTTTTTGTTGTAATTTTTTTCAATTCATATTTTTTTTTCCATCATATTCATATATTGAGTTCCTATAAAAAATATTGAGATGAAATCATAACAAAAAATGCATTTGAATATTAATGTAGAATTTAGATTATAGTCCATATGTCCATTTTAAAAGTCCATTACTATATGATTGTTGTATGTTTATTGAATTTTTCCTTTTAACAAATATTTTTATTCAAGTTGGCAATCTTAATCCATAAATATTTTTGTCAAATTAATGATTTTACAATGTGTTTATGGCATTTGAACAAAGTACATTCTACAAAAAGTCCATAAGGTTGCAAAAAGTGAGCCACCATAGCTTGCATCTACCCTAAAGGTTGAATATTGGGCATTTACTAATCACTTGCAAGATTATAAAATATATGGGACAGTGATCAAAATGTTTATCCTTGAGTTTTTGAGCAACTTGCCAAAACCACCTGGAAATAATCCACGGCCAATATGTTCAACAAATCAAAATTTTAGAACACAATTTCATTAACAATGCGATTACTTGTTAGTTTTCCAAGTGTTTAGAAAAATAAATGACTTAGTCTTAGAAAAGAGATGGCCAAGAAATGATATGGATGCAAAAGATGATCCGTATCAAACACTAATAGGGTAAATGCATATTGTGGTGTGTTTTTTTTGGTGTCATAATGTAAAAATTCCTAACCTTCTAATTACATGATGTTTTTGAAGTTAGAAGTTTTTTTGTAAATTTGAAAAAAAGGACTCACATATATGATCTATATTATCATAAAAATAACATATTAAAAAAGAAAAACCATCTGTTCATTTTTTGGTTTTGGGGGAACTTAAAAATTTATGTCTTAAATTTAGTCACAATCCTCATTTAGTCCTTAAGTAATTGTAAATGGATTCATAGATCTTGATTAATTAAATTATTTGTTTAATAGTACTTTGCCACAAGTTGTATGATTAAAATGGAGACTGAAATTCTTATTAAGGATGTCATTATTAATGAAAGTGGGCATTTGAGTATTTTTTTGGAAGGTCAAAATTCACAAGTACTTTTCAATATGTATTTTTTGAATTTGATTCAAGTGTTTTCATTGAATTGTTTTAGAAAAAATGTACAGGACATAGTTCTTGCAAAAACTTAATTTGTAATAAAAAAACTCATTTTAAAGTTGATGACAACACCAAAAAAATGTAGAAATGGACTTTTTTGGTGCATTTTTTGGTCCATTGTAGTATGCATTTACCCAACACTTGTTTATAATAGGGGAATGGACCAACTAGTGGCGGTTAATATAATTAGCAACAAGGTGGAAAAGGAGGATTCCACGACATGCTTGAAAGGCAAAATGATAGAGTTGGATGACATAAAAGAAAGCAAGATGTTAGAAACAACATGCCCGAAAGATACCATAATGGATTTGAGGGAGGAAGAGGAAAACATAAAAATGATGACACCAAGGTTAGAAACGGGTTCTAATGATGTGAATAACACACCCATAAAAATTGGCTCTATTTTGTATGTCCAACATAAATACAAACAATACCATTGATATTCTATAAAAGTAGAAGTAAGATGCTTGGAATAGTTGTGAAGAACTTTAGTTGGATGTAGAACTTTTTTGATTGAAAGGAACAATTTAAAAAGTTCCAGAGTTGAGTTTGGTGAGTATTAAATGTAGATTGAATGTTGAAAGCCAAGGTTTAAACATCATAGAGTTTTTATATAGTCGAAGTTAAGTTCGGACATTGAAATGGTTACTTTTGGTGTACGTAAATTGTTTTTTGAGTAAAAGAAATTAGCCATTAAACTAACTTTTCAAAGAAAATTAGTTGCCTCCAAACATGCAAACTTTAGTAAGAGTTCATTCATTTGATAACATAAATTTCTCTAAAAGAGGATGGTGTCTTGAGTTCATTTTGTTGCATGTGATAAACATTGTTTAAGGATGCTAAATGGTGGGGAACCAACCCATGGGCTAGACCCCACAATAATGTTTTTGGTGGAATTTTTGCTCAATTGATATGCAAAGGTTCCAAATAAAAATCAATGATGGGAAAATATATGCATTATTATTCTTTTGATGGTCATATTTAAAGCACAACAAATTATGTTACAATATGACAATTGTAGCAAGGAGGAGTAATATTGTTTATTATTCAATAATTGGTGCATATTTGGATTCGAGATCTATATTCCTATATTGGAGTTTGACTTAGAAGCATGAAAGTTTGCATTATCTCATGGTCCCAAAGAATTGAAGTGAAGGGATGGGGATGCTCATAAATTGAGGCAAGAAGATTGGGGTTATGTAGAGCAAATGGGTGCGAAAATAGAGATACCATGTTTGATAATGGTGAAAACTGTGAACTTTTTTACACATATTTTTTTATTGACATTTTAAAATTATGTTAATCATTCCAAGTTGTGTTAAATGACTAATATGAATGTTGAGGAATTCAAATTAAAAATTCACTCAATTAAATTCTAGGTTTTGGTTTTAAGAAAAGATGTTTGAACTTGAATAGGTGCTCCATTAAATTATGGTTAATTTTACAAAGAACTAGGTAAAGGATTATTGTAATAACATAATTTTGATGGTAAAAAAATTTAGATGATAGTAACCTATTACCCAAGTTCAGAAAGCACCCACAATTTAAAAGATATGGAATTTTAAATTTTTAAAAATTTAAAGTATTTTTAAAAATTCAAAAAATTCAAAAGTCTTTTACCACATGTAAATGGGGTGTAATGTGCATGACATACAAAGCAAAGTTATAGTTTATGATATAATAAAAGAAAACCTAAAGTAGTTAACATATTTTGGTATGATTCAAAATTATGATAAATTTTCAAGATGAAATGAAAAATTTGACAAAATTTACACACTTTGGAAAATTCATATTTATTCAAAAATGATTAATAAAAAACATCTATTGGAGCAACTATATGCATTTTTTCTTAAAAAGTTGCAAAATATTTCATTCAAAAATTCTTTCATATGAAAAAGTGAAAAATGATTAAAAAAAAGTCATAATCCTTTTGTAAAATAATCCCGTTCGCTCCTATTTATGTATTTGCACCCAAATATTAAAAAATTTAAAGTATAAACCATATCAATGTATTGGGTTGCAAACCATGGTGGTTCAAAAGCAACAAGAGTCCCATTCCCAAAAGTTCATATAAATGGAAATATTAACATTAAAATGGAAACAAACGTTAAAAACCTATGTTGAGTGGGCCTTATGTGGTGATTAATAAAGTCCATATGAAAAGCCACCCATCTAATTTTTTAAAAAATTATACATGTTAAGGGAAAAAATATATCAATCCAACAAAAAAATGATCAAGATTGGGACTTTTGAGAATAAGGCCCAAGTTTGGTCATTTAAAAGACTTCCATAATTATTCGTTGGTTAAAGTTTTTGTTGTAATTTTTTTCAATCCATATTTTTTTTCCATCATGTATCATATATTGAATCCCTATAAAAAATATTGAGATGAAATCATAACAAAAAATGCATTTGAATGCTAATACAAAATCTAGATTATAGTCCATATGTCCACTTTAAAAGTCCATTACTATATGATTGGTGTATGTTTACTAAATTTCACCTTTAAATAAATATTCTTATTCAAGTTAACAATTTTAATCCATAAATATTTTTATCAAATTGATGATTTTACAATGCGTTTGTGGCATTTGAATAAAGTACATTTTGTAGAATGTCCATAAGGATGTAAAAAATGAACCACATAGCTTGCATCTACCCTACTGCCCAACATGTTTTGTCATATCATAAATGTTAGTGGCCATTTGCTCATCTAGTTCAATATGGAAAAAAAGTTGGTTTGCCCACAACCATTTAACTATCAAGTTTTGACCTTGTGTGCATCAAGGTTTGATATTGGAATTCGGTCTAATCAACAACACAAATCAATTTGACTCATATGGTTTAATTACTTCTAGGAAAAACATAAAAAATTAGGCCTATGTTTGTGTGGGGTGTTGAAAAATGTGAAAGCACTTGTGTTTATCATCTGTTAAATAAAATATGACCATTGAAAAACATGGAGAAAATGTTTTAAGAAATAAGTCTAGGGTTTAGGGAATTGACATATTGTAATACTTTATTGATAGATGATTGCCCATATAAGTGTATGGGTAACATGCTTTACTATTATATTTTACCTTTTCAATATTGAGGTAAATGACAAAAAATATTTGTTGGACACATTGTGGTTTTACTTGGTTGGACTTTTTGAGGCTCCCAACACCTTAACCTATGTTGGTTCACACCCACATGGGCAAAAGTGGGTTTGTAAAAAAAATCCCCATTGGAAGTCCATAAAGATTTATGCATGGTCACCTTCAACCTAGGTGATTAGCAATGCCTTTTAAATTTAGGCACATTTGGATTTCATGTGATTTTTTTTTCTCATTATGTTTTATTGTTATCTTATAGTTCATAGCTATAAGCATAAGTTCCATTTTTTTACATGCATTTGTAAATTTGCAAGTCAAAGGCATTGTCAAAGTTATTTAGACGGTTAAAGATTCTATTTTGGCAAAAGGGCAATAGTTTTGGGTACAATAACCCTTCAGGTAATAGTTGTGTAGTTGTACTAAATTAAACAAAAGAGCTTATTTAAATCACAATTAAGGAGACTTGCCCGAAGGCATCTTTTACACTATACAAATGTAGTGGGAACAATTGTTCATGATGGCATATTTTAATTATAATAACCTTAAGGTGTATGCACTCTAAGGTGGTTCATTTTCGACAAATGCTCCACTCCCTAAAAGTCCATATGATAATGTTAAAATGGTAGTATATTTTGATATCGTTAATTTAGTGGGGAATTACATGGTGGTTAATGAACTAAAAATCCCATATGAAAATAAGCCATTCTAAAAAAATCTTTAATGTACATGTTAAAAAAATAAAAATTGAAATCCACCCAAAATGATTATGATATAAACTTATGAAAATATGGTTCATTTTAGGCCATTCAAAAGTCCGTAACTTTTTTTGGTTAATTTTTTTCTAGCAAATTTTTTGCACATATGTTTTTAAAAAACAAAATCATATATTGAGTCCCTATAATATATCCCAAATAAAATTCATACACAAAAATGCATGTATATAAAGGCACAAACATAAAATTAGTCCATATTTTTCAATTTCAAAAGTCCATTATTGTATATTTGGTGTATATATGTTATAATGTTTTTCATAAATGTCTTCTTCAAGTTGACAATCTAAATCTAGCCACAAATTTGGAAAATTATTGTTTTTATGCCATGTTAATAACATGTAAATGCATGCCACTCTACAAAATATTGGATTGTGATGCAAAAAGTGAGCCACCTTACCTTACAACCGCCCTTTACTAGATCCAAATATGCTAGTTCATTAAAATTTGGACTATGGGTGAATAATGCATGATATGGTGGTTCATTTTAGGCAAATGCTCAACTCCATAGGAGTCCATAAAAAGTTTGTTAAAGAACATGGTTACTTGTTTATCATAATTTATGATTATAATCATTTATAAGTTGATGTCCATACATTTGTGAACATTCATATTTTATTTTTAAACTTAAATAAAATGATGATGATGTTAGTTGTTTTGATGGATGTAATTTTTTAAAAATCATAATACTTGGAAAAATGTTTTATAAAGTCCATATGAATAATGTCCCTTTTAAATATTTCATACTCAAACACTTTTAGAACAAAAAAATTGAAAGAAAAAATAATTTGTAACCCATAAGGACTTATGAAAATAAGGTCAAATTTTAACCATTTTAAATTCCATAAAAAAATATTTGTAAAGGTTTTCAAAAATATGGTCCAATATATATGTCAAGAATGAATTCATATATCAAAACACCATGTTAAAATTTCATGGTCAAATCTTTGGTATTCAATTTGTTATGGATTTAAAAAATTGTACAAAAACACATGTCCAATCAAAGATAAATTAAATGGACTAAATACACCTTGATATAATGTCCTTTATGAATAGATCACTCAATGGAAATGTAATATTGTGGCAAATTGATATTAAATAAGACAATTTGAAAAGATTTGATGATTAAATTTTGAGATGTATATTAAGTATGAAGCTTCTAAAGGAAGTCTTTCATTTGTTGAAACTAATGATTTAGATGCTCATATTCAAGTATAAGATTATCATAAAATAAGTTAAAGATGTTTAAATCCTTGTGGAAAATATCTTATAACACCTTACCACATGGCCCATAATTTTGATTCAAAGTATTTTGTTTTTGCCTTTTTTATTTCATAATGGAGTAAAAATGGATTGTCACAATGTGTTGTTTTTGTTCCACCCTAGTGTGCTTTCACCCTTTAGAACTTCAAGCTACCATTCTAATTTTGTATTGGGTTGTAGTTATGTATTTAACATATTTACTTTTATGTGCCACAAGTTTTTGCATTTGTGTACACATTACTTTGTTATATATGCCTTCTCACATGTTGTTTGTCTATTTGTTGGTTTATAATATGTTGACTATTTTGTTTAAACTAATGAATAGGTTTAACTTGTTGCATTTAATATGGTTCAACATTTAAACATCTAGATATGCTAATTGCATGTTTATATGTGTATGTGTAAGTGTTGTGGGATGTGTGTACATGTATATATCACATATTCAATTGACATTTACACCTACACACATAACATAATTGGATATTGTAGAATCTTTAATGCTAAATTGGGTAGAATGCAATAAATGTTTCATACCACATACCCAACATATTAGACATGCCACAAACAAAATGTTACACATGTATCCATGTTAGCAAGGACTATGAGATAATATAGTAAGAAAACACATGACAAGTATCTGTCTATGTCAATAAGGATTGCTAATAGATTAGTCATAAAAGACAAGAAAATATTAGTCCATGTGACCAACTAAATTTAACAATAATTTTGTCAAAATAGATAGATAGTTGTCCCTCACATTAGTTAGCATTACAAATAATTTCATCATAAGAGACATAACACACGTTGCCATGTCAAATAACACTATGTTATATTTTAATTACATTAGACATGCCACCTAGTCATTGTGTCATGTAGCACTATATTATTTTTTAGTCAAATTAGACATGCCATGTTGGACATAACTAGGTATTTTGTTGTGTTTGATATGGCTCAACTACTACTTTTTACTTGTCTAAAATGACTAGTCCAATCTAACTATAATGCCATCTTGCTTGGTTGTCCTTTATGACTAAAACTCAATCATAAAAGATAGCTTGAAAGACAACTTTTGTTATAGTGGATATTGGACTTTCAATTTTCATATTGTGATTTTTCATTGTATGCATGTTATAGACATAAATAAATAACATGCATCACATCATTTCATGCATGTCCCAAGCTTTTCATTGTTTTGGTGTGTAAATTTTTGTTAAAGTTATAATGTAAAAAAAAATTTGGAAAATTGATTTAAGTTCCATTTAAAAAAAACCTTTTTTGAGAAAACTAAATTTTTTTCTAAACTTTTGGACAACAAAGGAAATTTGGCCAAAAAAACATTGGAGAAAAACCTTTAAATCTTTTGTTGTTTATCCCTAGAGTTCAAATGTTGGTCATTGTGTGGTGAACAAAAATTTGGTGATAAAAAAAATCTACTGGTATTGCAATTGTGACGATGGAAAAAATCTATGGAAATAAAAAAAGGCGGTGATCAAGAGTTAGGTGATGGAAAAATATGTGGCAACCAAAACTTTGGCAATGGAAAATTTGTGGAATCGAAACTTTGGCAATTAAAAATTTTGTGGTCATAAAAAATGGTGGCAATCAAAAGCCATTTTGGTCACCACAAGGTGTATTGCAATTGAAATAGGTCCAATTTTCGTTACCTTTATTCTTGTCTTGGGTAGTTGAATATGGGCTTTGACCTAGGCTGACCTTAAGTTGACCCTATCTTGACGTGACATAGGGTTGCATTTATGTTTAGATTGATGCCTAAACATTATGACAACCCTAACCAAAAGTTGGTGATTGAAATTTTTTGGTTGCTTAATTTAGTGACAAAAAAATGGGTAATCAAAAAATTTTGATCACCAAAAACAATGGTCAATGTGCATGTTGATGGACAAAATTAATGCATTTGTAACTTTAGTTTCTACTTTTGAATTAAATTTAAAAAAAAACTTCCAACTTTCCTCTAGCATCCCAAATCAAATGGAAGCAGTCTATAAATGTTATTAAAAAAATTTCATTATGTATTGATTTGATTTTAAATAGAATCCCATCATATGTGGAATCCTTGCTTCAAAAACCTAAGACAAAATTAAGTTATGGACTTTTGAATGATTAAAATTGGGGGTTTTTTTTTCATAAGTCCCTATAAATTGCAATTTTTTTTTGTTTTTGGGGTTTTTTTTCTATAGTTAATGGCATTGAAATATTTAGGTGAGATGCCTTTTAGATTCAGTTTATTAGTATAAACCATTATGTAATCCTTTATTTAATTAGTGATATAATAATAGATGACCATTTTAACATTACCAAATGAACTTTTATGAACTGTTTTATTCATCAAAATTGAACCACCATACCATGCACTCACCTTAATAGTTTAACCCTAAATTAATTAAATGCACATTAAAAATGATATTTTATAGACATTCAAATCTCTAAGGTGGGTAATCCCTTTTGTAAAATCATCCTTTTTCTTTATCAAATGTTCATTATTCTTTCTCAAAATTGGAGAGGACTATAATATTGATGATTAAAAAAAAAAATTGAAATTGGTGATATTTATTTTTATGACACATTTCATCATCTTTGGTTCAAATGTGTTTGTGGCCTTAAAAACCATGAATTTTGAGAATTTAAAAATAAAATAAAAAATATTCATTTTTATTTGATAAAGATCATGGATGCATGATATACATGATGTATGATCAAGGTGTAATAATTTAAAAAAAAAGTTCTAGCATAAAATTGTAAACTAAATGTAAAAAATGTGAAATTTGAGAAAATTAACCAACATATAAATGCCACATGTCATATGTAGTCCTTGGAAGAATATTTCCACTTTATGCTTTGGACTTCTTTTATTATGTTTGCACCTAGCAAAAATATAAAAAAAATAAAAAACAATTCTACTTTCATATATAGTCTAGATAGCCAAAATTTCTTAAATCTTCTTGTGAATGATCACCAATTTGATTGCATCACAAAATATTTTCATATTTAGGATAGGTTTCATCACATCCTACCTATCCTTTAAACCTTGCTATTTCATCTCACACTACCTAGGTAGGTATCATAGATTATAATTAGGTAAGGAATGTTACTCCATGTAGATGGATAAGTACAAAGGCACTTGGTGACTATTAGGTCAGTTCACATATCTAGATGGTTATAACATAGCTAACCATTGTGGTCAGACATGAATCCAATGAAAAAGTGTTTCCCAGGTTTACATCCCATCCATATTGCTTGGTACGTGCCGGTTCACTCTGGCCAATGTGGTAAGGGTGGTTCAACTATGCATCTTTTGAGAACTATTTTGGGCACACACACATGTTTGGTTGGAGTGAAAATGATGGGACCTGCCAAACTTAATTAAAGAAGAAATACCCATCTGAAAGGGGAAAGGGAGATAAAAAGAGAAAAAAACCAATGTCCTATCAACAGACAAAACTCAAAAATGTAAACCCATCAATGAGATCTGCAAAAGACAGCAATTGGGACTTGCCAAAGAGGTTCAAAATAACAACCTTACCACCTAAAACTCTCACCAATTGTGTGAAGCATATTTGACAAAGAGATGGGCGAAATACTTGAAAGAGAACCCAACCTAAAAGAGGTCTCCCTGCCAAATTAGTTAAGTAGATTCTTTGAAGAAATTGAACTTGACTACCTGAATGCTGTATATCATGAGAAATTGAACTGAAATTTAATTTGGAAACTACAGTCTTAAAAACCCTGGCCCACAAAATGTTCTCCTCAAGATGAATTTACCAACTACAACATGGGAGCAAATTTCTTAATCTTTGTAGATTCTGAACTAGAATTAAACCCAGAGTATAATTAAGTTTGTGGCTTTTTCAATGTAGTTTGTGGTGTTTTGGTACTGCAATTGCCGCCAGTGAGCTTATAAGTATGAACCAGGAACAACAATGTTCATCTCCTCATGATGGGAAAGGAGACCACAAAGTCCTCCCAAAAACTTTTCGTTGGAGTGTACAATAATTTTGCCACAAAATTAACTCTGAAAACCTTAATAAAGATAAATTTTGTTTGCTTTTATTTTCCCTCATAAATTTGGAAGTTTTGCACGGATAATAATCCTCATCAAATTTTGTTCCAGGTGCAGATTGAATGCAGTGGTGGACCACTTTTATTAATCAACAAACATCATTATATTGAGATACTGGGTTTTTGTTTGTTTGTTTGTTCTCCAGTTTTGATCTTTGTTTATTTGGATGTAACCACACCTTAACACTCCCAAACAGTAGGTCCACACTGAGGTTGGTATTTGCTCAACACCGCTTTTGATATGCTCAAAAGCCCTCAATGCAGCAGTGTGCACAAGAGTTACTCCACAATTTTCAACGACAGAGCAAAAGATATTGAATTTAGTTGCTGAAAGTTAGATTAGTTTAGCTAGGTTTCATAAGAACTCAGGTATGAAAAGCCCAATTCAACAAGAATAATATTGGGATGGGTGACCTTACAGAAGGGTTAATAGACTTGTGCCAAGAAGGGCACACTAGTGTTAATAAAACCGATCCACTGGTCATTGCAGTATGAATTAACAGATTATTGTTTTTTCTTAACAAATAGTTTAAAGCATTTGCAAAGTTTTTGGAGCCCCAACCTTAAATAAATAAAAATCTATTTCTGTGCTACTTTGAGAAATGCATGCACACATAAGTGGGATGAGTAAGGCTTCACTTGCCAAACGTGTGACCTCAAAAAACATGATAGATTGTTCAATCCAGCATCATTAAATGAAAAGTACCAAAAATTTGCTAATCTGATCGTTGATCCTTTAAAGAGAAAGAATTGAACTAAAACATGCTTGATTGATCAAACAGCTAAAATCCAACTAATAAAATTTCTCATGAACCTCTACAGTGCAACAGCTAAAAAATAACCTTGCAACACTAGATCTTTCCATCTCTGTGCAAAACTACTGATCAATTAATCTAATCCAATCCAGCCCAAGATCTAATCTAATCCAGTCTAATTGTTCTCTAATCTGTAATCTAATCTAAACTAACCTAAAAATCAAATCCACCCAGTTGATCAAAACCCCCTATATTATGACAATTGATCATCTGTAACTGCAAGCAGATAATCATGGAATTAGTCTCTAAACTAATTAGCTAACAGTCATGTGAATCTGGTCTAGAAAATCCTTTCTAATGGTGAAAAATTAAATTGCAATGTAAGCTATAGATCAACGAACTAAAACCAGCTGCAGCAGCTGTTGAAGAGCAGCTGCTGCAGCTGATGATGATTGATCATTGCAACTCCAGTAGTAGTACTGCTGCTGCTGCAACAAGATCATGTAGATCCAGAACTACTACTAGGTTGTTAGACTCCGAGATCCAGTACTGATCCCATTACAGCAGGTGATGAGCTCCACACAAGAAGAAGAATTAGTGCAGTTAATGGCGGGCACACAATGACCATCAGCAGCAGCCATGAGCTACAAGCTTTTTGATAGATCTCTGTTTTTTATTGCAGAGATAAATTCATGCAGCAGCAGATCTGGCTGGCAGCTAGAGCTACTTCCATGCATCCGAATTCTGCAGACAGATCAATGCAGGGATTTCATAAATCTCAATAATACTGTATAATATTGCCATGAATGTGTTGTGCAGTACTTGCAAGCTCCACTGCAATGATCTAGATCTAGTTTTGTAGTCTGCACAATTTGCAGGAAACACGCTGGTGAAGCTGAAAGTTGAGTTGCATGCAGATGTTGCATGAGGAAGGAGCAGGATGATCCTTCGACAGGAGCTTGCACTGATGATACTGACATGGTACTACTACTGACTAGGTTGCACAGATTGTCATGGAAATTTTACCTGGCTGAAGTTGTACGCTGCTGGGTATTGTGAACCTGAGTAGGCTTGATGATGGTGGTGGTGGTGGTGGTGGTGTGCAGAATGCCATGGAACTGCAGCTGTAGTATTGGTATTGCCTGCTGCTGCATGTTGCTGTTGCTCCAGTACTGGACTAACGAAAGTCTCTGCTGATCCCTCTGCAGTTCCGCCGCTGCTGCTTGAAGCAGCAAATGCTGCAACCATGCTGTTGTTGTTACCACAGACGGCAGCACCAGCTTCCAATTTGGTTTTGATCTTGGACGACTCCTCCGCGAATTGCGGCCCATGATGAGTACTGGATTGATGCTCCATGCCATCCAGTTCGTGAATGGTGAGGCCTCGTGGTGCTGGCAAATTCATGTGCCCGGCTACTAATGTCTGGTGTAACTGATCTGTTTGTGAAACTGGAACTGGAAAGAAACCCGATGTGCTAGCTCCGCTGTTGCTTACCACTTCCCTACTATGAATCAAAACACAAATAGGAGCAGCTGCTGCTGATCAGCCATGAATCCATCTGCACAAACTTCTCAAAAACATCCGCAAGTTCGACTGCTGCGTCACATGAAGAAACTTTGTGCAAGACTGCATTCATGATCATGCAGCACTAATTGTAGAAATTATGCTGGCAAAGTTCAGAACGTACCTGGACATCGGAGTTGGTAGAATCTGGGAATTAGTTGCATTGGATTGATGGTCCATGAAATCTTGTAGAGATGTCGCGCCTGGTTGCTCATGCTCCGCCATATTCCATTGCAAAAATGAGGATGCTGCTGCTGCTGCTGCAGCGGCAGCAGCAGCTTGTGTGCCTGCCTGCTGCATTGAGCCGCCAGCTCCATGCCCACGTTGCTGCATGGCCATCAACTGCATGTTGCCCATAAACTCATGATGCTGTTGCAATTACACCATGCAATGAATCGTCAACTGCTGGTCAGATCGACATCTTACACATTCAAGATCTCATAGAACGTCGTCATAAAAAGCAGCATTTATCAAGTAGATCGACCCGTCGACATGCATCCACATCAATGCAGCAGACCGGCCATTACCTGTCTAATTTGTATTGCATTCGCAGCTTGATCATAAGCATTGGTCACATAGCTCTGCAATGAACCCCCCACCCGGTGGATTCTGGAATGGTCACTTAAACACAATATTGCTGGATGTAGCTTCCTAGATCAGACAAATACGATTATCTAATATAGTACTTATGCAAAAAATGTACAAATATCTCAGATTAAGAGTCCAGAAGTCTCCATTCTCACGATTAAGAGAAGGCAAAGCAAAGCTAACACATCATTAAATGACCAAAATTTCCAGAAAAGCATAGACAAAAATTGACAAGAAAAGGCATATTTAGAACAAAAACCAAAATAAGAACACACTTGCAGTATGAACAACAGTGCCAATCTCACACCTCTTCAGGGGCCATCAACAGCAACATGTGTGATAGTGACCTCTCTACTTCCCCACTGACTTCATCAGCTCCACTGTAGTGGGTAAAGGCCAGAGTTAACAATAACCTGCGTACTTAGTTTCTGCTGCATAAGGTTGTACGAATTAAAGTTCACGACTAGCTAGCTCTAGTATGAATTTGCCCAGATGACTTTTGATGATTTAGAGTACATACCTTGCGTTGGCGGACTCTTTCGAGAGCCTGTTCTAGTTCTGTCTCCATGTTTGCCAGCTGTTGGACGGAAGTTACATTTTGAATCATTTGCTCATCTGCAAGCATTAACCTGCAGGCACCATATATACGGATCATACACCATCCCCAGCAGAGCTTGAAGTTCTGCATGCCACCTTTATTTCCAACACTCGGAGACTGAAGCTTAATGAAGATTATACACTAGGAGACAATTATAATATAACAGCTTGATCTGATATTGTGCAGTGGTACTCGATATCCAGGACAAATGACAGCTGCAGAGCTCAGGCTGAGAGTTCACGAAAATCTATCTAGAAGATCGTTCAATGGAGTAAAATGCACACACTTGTTACAATTATTTGCTGATGATCAAATGTTGTTGTACCTTGCTCGTTGTTGCAGTAGATCTTTCTCATGTATTAGTTTCTTCACCTCTTCTTGCAGCACCCCAACTTCGTAACTTTTGCTGCCATATGTATTGCATGCAGACAGCAGGGAACTCGCATCAATATTCATTGCAAAGAGAAAAGTAGCTGCAAGAATGATTTCATGATCATCTGTGATCAGCTGGTAATCTGTTGAAACACATGAGTACTGGGAGCTAGCTATCTAGCTAGCTGCTCACCCTGATCCAGAAGCTGCAAGCTGCTGACTTAACGCGAGATCCTTCTCTCCTGAAAATTTCTTCAATGACTTCTGTAAATACTGCACAACCAATTAGCAAAGCACTAATATGATTCCAGAGCAATATGCATGATCTAGCTAGGTAGCTGGTTTCATTCTCATTCTAGTGCTAGATCTCGAATCATGTAGAGCTGTTGGGCGGCTTGTAGCTAATAGAGATGGGATCAAGCTAGCTTTGCAGCGCTAGTCCCTACATCATGGATCAGCAGAAGCAGCTTAATTACCTCCAGATTCTCACTCTTTCTGTAGGTTGAAGTCGTCGTGCGCAGGCACGGATACACACACCCACACACGTGACACAATGCACCACACTGGTAAGTTATGTACAAGATTGACAACTTGGGTTGCAACATGAGTGCTGTCTGCAGATGCGGATCATCACTTGCAAGGAATCCATCAGATGCACACCAGGTATATATTAGTTGTCCATGCAGTTGGGTTTTGTGAAGTTAGTGTCTAGTACACGATCTGAAGAACCTTCACTACATATTCTTCTAAGCAGCTTGTGCATTCTTCGACAGAATAAAGATTATGAATATGCAAACATCTGATCACAATTTGTAGAAGTTTGCATACCTATTGTACTTGTTGCGATCATGATGCATGTGGAAATTCGCAAAGCGTGTCAGCATATCCTCAAAACTGTCCCTCAGATCCCACCATATTGTCATGAGAAATTGCACTAAGTGGCCATTTGTTTATATAATAATATTGCACAACTTATATAGCATGATCCATCCGCGCGGGCGCTACAACCATCCCATCGTGATCTAGACATCTAACTGTTTGGAACTCGCAGATCATGATCCACGGTAACTACATCGACAAGACGGCAAGGGCACTGTAAGAAGAACAAGAAGACTAGAGATATTTGATATGAAGTACTCAGCGAAGAAGTCGATCAAGATGAAGAATATGATCATCGATGATCGAGAGTACTAGTGCAAACCTTTTATTGCGCTCGTGCAAAGGCATGTTCGCAAAACGAGTGATCACATCTTCAATACTGAATACCATCTCCCCATCACCCAGAAAACACAATTCGTCAACCTCATCATATGACAATGATGCATCTTTCTTACCTTGAGATTCATTCAGAAGAAATCTTTCAGGTCGTATTCCTCTTCCACACTAACAACTTTTGTGCTTCAGATCAATCTAGCTAGGATCAGGTGCACCTTCAAGCTTTCTAGAGCAACTCCAGCTTTGGAGGAAAACAGGACGAGTAATCTTGCTAGCTAACCGATCGAGTTCTGCAACGTGATCTTTTGGGGTGGACAAAAGTCCGAGAGCTGGATCGCGAACGAATTTTATTACCTGCAATTACAATACTGCGTGAGCTTTCCAGATGGCGAGAACATGATGAGACCGACGTCGATGTCGCACAACACCGACAGCTCGTACGCCTTCTTGATCAGCCCATTGCGTCGCTTGGAGTATGTTACTTGCCTGTTCGTGGGATTCTCAATTTTCTTGATCTCCAACTTCACCCTTCCCATGGCTGCAGCAGGCTAGGAGCCAGCACCTCTGCGGCCACTTTATAAGCTCTGCAACTGCTGTTTTATGGATTCTGGAACGACAAGCTAGCAGCACCGAATTTTACTGTTCCTGTAGCTGCAATGATAGAATCACTGCACGATCCACTCAGACCCAAATCCCGGACGGCATCTTCAGGACACAATAAACCATGACAAGCTCATGCACAAGCAGCAGACTTGCTGCAAAATCCAAAACTAGTTGATCATCTTCTTAATGTTTCCTGGATGCATGAAATGCCACCGCATGATCCAGCCGCAGGAATCGATCAGGAGTTTTCACAATGGAGAGATTCTTCCAATAGTCGATCCTTGTCTCAAATGGATGCAAGCCTGGCTATGATCTAGACTTATGAGAAGAAAGGTAATTGCTGCATCTGCTGCAGCTGGACTTGAGTACAATATTTCATGAAAATCTCTTAACTGTTGATCATCCCTGCATGATATTGCAGAATGTTCGTCTTGAACTATAGTCAGGCACCTGCCGTACGTGCTTCAAATGGGTAAGCTCAGTGCACTAGTAGTTACGTCAGTTGCTTCAGACAATCATCTGCACCATGGATCGACCATGGTTCTGCAAATCATGAGCTTCTTGGTTTTGGGGTCTTCTCGGCCTCTTTGTGCGTGCATTGAATTTCTGATCAACCTAGGTTGATTTGAAACTCGCTCTGAAAGTCTGACGACACATGAGTGTTCTAAGCGTCCCGACTGATTATGATATCTGCATGCGCAGCTGATTGATCTGTAAGAATTCCCGATCCATGAACTACCAGCAGGTTCAAGAGCAGGTTCCTGTGAATCGTAACTACCCATTTTCTTTCAGAATTTGTTGAGCTGATCATCAGTTTCAAAGAATCAGCAGTTCTGACACATGATGACTTAGCGCTCAGCTCAACAATCTCTCTCTCGGTGCGTCTAGAGTACAGGAGCCAGGCCGCTAGATCAGCTTTCAGCAACTAACATATCTAGAGATAAATAGTCCAGCATGCATGATGTGAGTTCAGCTGGAACAAGCTCCAGGCTGCACAAGAATATGCTTGTGTCTGTTGACCATTACCCTCTAGGGCGAATGGACCTTGAAAGCGTCTTGCTTCCGAGCTGCTGCAACAACCATCAATGATTTCTTGGGTTTTTACAAATTAGACAATAACTTGCGAGAAATGTCTGCAACCAGCTGCCTCTCTGCAGATGATCAATACAACAGTTTTTCTTGCCCGAGAGAGCAAGATGCCTTCAGATGAACTCTTGCATGACACAATATTGAAAAAGTAGTTCGATCTCTCAGGCCTACATGAGCTTGCAGCAGATCAGGGAAGACTCTTACTTGCTTACGCTGCAGGTGGTAAGAATTATGTTCACAGCACTCCCTGGCGCCGCAGTTTCTGGGGCTTGCCAAGCTGCGGTTGCCGCATATGTCCCGTCGAATCTCCTTCCTCCTCGCTCGGACAGCAGCTAGCTATTCCCATCCCCATCGACATCCCCCAAATTGAAATTTTCACGACTCCACACAATGCCCAACCATAGGTATTTTCCTCGTAGAAATCTAAGTAGCTCGACGCGGTTTCGATGTCGATCCTCATGTAAAGCTAAAGCCTGGCCTAATTCTTGCCACTACCATGGATATATGTTTCTTGCAGCTATGCGTTCCAATTCATTGAAACACTTGCAACAGGTGTTCTTTTCACGGGGAAATGCAGTCAGAATACATAAAGAAATTAGAGGCAACTAGAGCAGTACGACAGCTACAACGACGCTAGCTGTGATGATTGGATCGCTGGCTGCAAGCAACAACAGCGACTAAGAAAACACACACACTTAAGAATGTGCACCAACTCATGACATCCGCATCAAGAAAACAGTTTAGCAAAAACACAAAGTACAGTTTCAACTTCAGCTTCAGCTGTCTGGTGACAAGCTACATCAAAACGAATGTACGATGAAATTTTCACATCATGAATCTCTTTATTTGTTCTCTCTGCTGCTGCTCCTTCCCTTCTCTTTATTCTCCACGCAGGTACACATCTGGATACGCCTCAGCTCGTCCTTAGTGTTCCGCCAGTAACCTCTTGCCCCCATCAACTCATCCCTCCCCTCGCCTATCTCTCTCTCTAGACTCTGTGGACTCTCAACCACAGCAGTCCCGGCTGGAGCCCGCAGCTTTCAGGTCTTACCTTTAGAGAAAAAATGGGCTTCGCACAGATATAAGTTGCTGCTGATACATCCGTCAGTACTTCGTGCACAACTAGTTCAGGAGCTTCAGCAATGGTCCCGCGGAGATCCAAATTCCTGTGAGCCAGTAGTACCAGCGTCGTCAGAGGACCCAACCTTCCTCTTGCTTCAACAACCCAATCTCCTCCTGCTCGATGTTGACGGTGGCGATGCTCGAGTACTCCAATGTCTCCAAGACGTCATACACGCTCAACGGGCCTCATACGCTGCTTCTGCTTCTTCTGTTTTTTCTTCCTTTGATAACATATATCCAGTTTCTAGTCGTCGACTGCAGCTCCATGATCACTAGTGCAGCAGCTAGTTTCATGTCCTACAAGCTTGCAGTTTGTTTATCTCTCTTATATTTAACTATATTCGTGAGCCTATCGATTCATATCTATCGAGATACTAGACTGTAATTTCTAGTGCGCCGGGATATTAGAAGTCCTCTAAGATCACCCACTAAACCAACAAGAAAGATTCAACTACTGGCGACAGCCTACAGCAACTAGATAGCACGTGCACTAGATCACTAGCATCATACAGAGCAGCCGATCATTCAATCATCCTGTAATGATTTATCCTCACACACCACCAATATCGATCTTAACAACAACAAACACAAACCAAACGAACAACACCCATGACCCAACACCCAAGCTGGAAAACACAAGCACACACACATCAGGATTCTTCCTTAAGAAGAAACTAAGAGAACGACGAAGCTCTAGAAGAAGATGTACAAGTTCACGAAAATGAAACTGTACCAGCAGCAACCGCCCGCGCGCTGGCTGCAGCTCTTCAGTCCTTTGTAAATTCTGATAAGTCGTATGCAGTTCGGAGTCTCGACGACGGCGACCACCACCTTGTTGTTCAACAGGCAGACCACAGGGCATGACAAGCATCATCACCATCATCAGCGGTTGTCATGAGCTGCTGGCGCGATATTGGCGCTGCTGCCGCTGTTGCACCACTGGTTTACCGCGACTCTCACGCAAAGACGACGATCATGCGAGGGTCCCACGCACGCCCCTGGCACTTTCGCCCCCCCTCTACCCCCCCCCCCCACCCCGCGGCCCTCCCCCCCCCCCCCTCAGGAACCCCCCCCCCCCCCCCCCCCCACCCCCCCCCCCCCCCCCCCCCCCCCCCCCCCCCCCC
>Ga0116229_10001958_pt1 | contig 32919 bp, 27 predicted proteins | sample S1TSphgellanicum_3_FD_87313 | JGI IMG/M metagenome (GOLD analysis project Ga0116229, IMG submission 87313) | Host-associated microbial communities from peat moss isolated from Minnesota, USA - S1T2_Fc - Sphagnum magellanicum MG | ecosystem: Host-associated > Plants > Peat moss > Unclassified...
CTTTCTCTACCTACATTCTATCTTTGACCTCAAAATCTACCATTTATAAAAAATGCATCATGCCATCACATATCAGCCTTTACTATCCATTGCTATGGCTGGTACTAAAAAACTGTAGATAAAAACCCTAGCTCATTGTGGGAATTCAGGCTGACCTAATTACTAACATGTCATTGCCATCAACTCAGGATCCAAAGCAGAAGTGCCCTTACTATGGATTCCAGCAAACAGGTCATGAGTCCTATGATCAGAAGCCAGCACTGACAAGAACTCTTTTACACTTGAGTGCTGGTGGATTTAATTTTCTGGCTTCAATTGCACATGCCAAAATCCACAAAAATCTCATACCTGGGGTGTGAACATGAGAGGAGATCGAGCAGTGCTGCCAGGGCTGTCAGAAGGGCTATGGCCCATGGAGTCAGCAGAAGCAACATGAGCAATCCGACTAGGATCTCGTATATTGTTGGGATGATGTTGGTGGTAGTGGTGGTGGTGACCAGAGGGAGGGACAGCATATTGTGGCAGCTGTTGCCTGTGCACATTCCCACCACCTTGCTGATTCCCATGCCCTCCTCCTCCTCCTCGTCCTCCTCCTCCCTCTGCTCCTCCTCCTCCTCCTCCTACTGATCCTCCTGCAGCTCCTGGTACCGCTTGCCCCTCACGTCCACTAGTGTTACCCATTCTGCAACCCTCAAGACCTCTTCCTTTCCAGGCTTGTCCTATGCAAAGGGAATTGCTGCAGTCATGGGGGAAACCCTAAACCACCACCAAACTACTGCCTTCCCTCATCTCCAATTTGTTCTCCTTCTCCTTCCTATCACCGCCTCCTGCAACAAAATCACGTACTTGCCCTCCTCCATCAGCCTACTATTTTATGCTCTCTCTCTCTGTCTCTCGCGGCCGCTGTCCCTCGGGCGCGCGTCGCATTGCAGATCTGCCATCGCGCGCACTTGAGCTCACGAGGTCGACGGACGAAAAGCCAAACAATCTAGTGCACGCGGCAATAGGACAGACAATACGCGGCCATAGGGCCCCTAGCCCTGGCGGTTATTAAAAACAGGGATAGATCCCCATGGTCATGAGAACGGTTCTTAGGCTTCATGGTCACGACTCTAAACCAATCAAAGACCCAATTAAGGTGTGTGTTTGTGTATGCATATATATACCTAACCTTGGATCTCAAAAATTTGAAAACATCAAGTAATTGACCATTAAACCATAGATTCTTTCATGAAAATCGCAATTTTCCAGACCCTTTTTGAGATAACCGGGGCTGATGGTTCTTTGATTCCGATTTCTTTCCAAATAACCGGGGCTAGGCTGGCGTCTCTCTGACTAATTATGAAATATTAAAAAAGAAAAAATTGACAATTCCTTAAAAGTGCAAAAAAACTGTGCAACTCGTGTTTAAATGTTTAAACTTTAGTAAATACTTGTTCCCAACTGGGTAGAGTTTTTTTGTTTTTTTTTTCTAATTTTTTTTATAAAAAAATTTAATAAATTTTTTAAAGGTGCTAATTAGGTTGTTTATATTAATTGGGTCATAATCATTGGTTATGCATAAGGGTAGGTATCAAATAATTGGTTGATAACCCATGGTTATCTTCTCGGTTATTGGTTAGTTATATGGTTTTCAAAATAATTAATTTTAAAAATATATATATGTTTTCTTGTTTTTTTATCATAAATATGTTTTAGGATTGATAACCTACCTGAGTAGGTTTATTAGATTTTGAAAATTCAATACCAAATGAATAGGTTATTAATTGGTTATCAAATATCGATAATTAACTAGTAGGTTTTCAATAACTAAATTGATAACCGAGTTGATAATCGGGTCAAAACTCTTTGATAACCCAGCCAACATTGGTTTAAACCAGGGTTGATAGGTTCTTTGGTTTGCAGTGTTAATTAAACTCGGGGTTCAAGTTCTTGTGACCCAAATTAACCCTTTGTTTTAATTAGCCCTTCGTTTTTTTGGGTACCAGTTGAGAAACTAGACTGTAGAACTAGTTTTTTTTTTTTTTTTTTATTTATATTTATTTAATAAAAAATAATAATAAATTTAATTATTTTTTTTTATTTTTTTGTTTTTTTTGTTGTTATTTTAAAAAATAAATTTTAAAATTATTTTTTTTTTTTTTTTTTAATTTAAATATATATAATAAATAATAATAATAATAAATTTAATTCATTTTTTTAATTATTATTATTGGGGCCTAGAATTGGAACCAAAGTTGTAATTGTGAAAAAAAAAAAAATTGAACACAAATTTAGGTTTGTTGACCTTGCCTCTGAAGGCAAGGATATTTGTGTTTAGATTAATTATAGAGTATAGTTAGTAGCTTAAGGGATTTTGGCCCCTACTAGGTAATAATAATAGGTCTACTTTTATATGAGGATTTTTGAAAGATGATATTTTGGCTTGTGTTGGAACTTGAGATTAGTTATAGAGTTATAATAATATTATCTTGAAGGATTTATTTAGGTTTCTTTTAGAGGAATTTTTTTTTAATGAAGATTATATTTTTTGCATGGTTAAATATTTGAGTTTCCATAATTCTTCTTTTGCCTTAAGATATGTTTTAATGTAAATGGCAAGGTCACAATGTGATAGCCTATACCCCCTTCTTAAGTAGGCAAGTTGAACTTTTTGTGAAGAGTTAACAAGTAGGTTGAACTTACAACCGAGCATTGATTTTAATTAGTCATTTAAATTTTTTATTTAATCAATTTTTTGGTTATTTAAAAATTTGAAAGAACCCCCGGTTCTTATTCAAAATTTTAATTGTTTTGTGGGGGATAAAACCTTCAGTCTGGTTTAGAACTTGATTCTTCAAATTTCAAGACCCTTGTTTGTTTTTTTTGCATTCTTTAAAGAAAAATTCTTAAGTGAGTCTGGTTCTTGCCTACCTTTGCATGGCCCAAGACTGATCCCTTTTTTTTTTTGCTTTTTACAAGCGTTTGTACCATCAATAAAATATGACCACCTATATCACCTACATGCCTAACTCACAGATTTTATTTTTTTCAATTAAAAAAATTGCGTACTTGAGACATATAACAAAACTAAGAATTACATGCCTAATGCCCACCCCACTCCACCCTCAAATTATTATTCAAAAAAATAAAATAAATAAATAAAATCTCAAACTAACAACATGTCTAACCCCAATCAAAAGAAGATAATTAAAAAAAATAAAAATAGAATGAGAACCTAGATAAATTGGGTTTTGGAGTTGAGTCCAATTCTAGCTGGAGGTAAGTTGACAATTTTGGTTCTAGTTTCGATTTTAGGCTGATCATTGATTTTGGTTCTGATTTTGAATTTTTTTTCAAAATTTTGAATCAATGGTTTATGTAGATACGGGATAGCTAGACTTGGAAATCGAAACCAGAACTAGCCAAAAATTACAACCAGCCAACCTTGGGTTGGTTTAAACTAGTGTTGGCCATGTGCATGGTTTTTGACTCGTCCTTTGTGTAAGTGTAAATGAAAATTTAAAGCTCATTTACACTTTGTGCGTAAATGTAAATGCTTAACCCTTGGACGTGTAAGTCTAAAATCATGTAAATCCATGCAAATCCATGTAAATTTATGTAAAAAAATTCATGCAAAAATGTCAACATGGGTGTGGAGTGGGATGTTATGGAAATAAGGTCCTCCTTAGCTTCACCTTCGGTGACCACTATATTTCAAGAACACCTCCACTCCTCAAGCATTATTCCACCCTTTTTTCACAATTTGCTATTTCTCGCACTATAAATATATTTTCTACTGTTTTGAGAGTTTTTCAATAACTTGTTCCCATGAACGTTAAATCCTTTTTTGGAGCGATTGCCACTAGTGTGTCATCACCAAAATGAAAGGAAAAAAAAGGCTGGTTCATACATATTTTTATTAATTTTTATTTTTTTATTTTTATTTTTTTTGTTGTTGATCGAAAGCCTCATGTATTGATTAAATTGGGACCATTGGTCTAATTGTGTGTTTCATACATGAGATGTCAACGTGGAAAAGAAACATGCATAAATTAAACAATTTCTTCTTTGTGGACAACATACCAAAAGGAGTGGGCAATGTCATTATTATGAAAAGAAATACAAATATTATTCTCTCACAAAATCACTTCGTGCTTCAATTCTTAAGTTCCAATATTGATGTGCACATGCTCACATACTATTGTTGGGCCTCGATGTTAGGCAAGCACTACCCAAATTCCAATCACTTGGATTTAGACCTTAAAAGTTGACACTATATGTAGTAGCTTAGAGGCTTGCAATCTTGAACCTTTGTTAAATTTAACATCCTTTGTCCATGTGTGAAATAGGTTAACATCTTCAAACACATCTATAACATATATACAATGCATAACATGGTACCTTAGAATTAGCCTAAAGGACAATGCATTTAGTGTGAAATTTCATAGATTATCATAATGAAATGTATGCAATAAATAATTTGACATGCTTAACAATGTAATCATATTGCTCAATAATGTTCAGGCAAAAGAGTGTGATTGTACATTAAAAAAATGAAAACATCTAAGCATTAACTATTTATATATATATTAAATGCTACTTGAAGATTTGTTATTGCTTTACTAACCAATAAGTCTATTGCTAAACAATAAGCATAACTATTGTAGCACCTTGGTGGATTCAGCACACACATGTTGAATAATTAATTCAATTTTAGTTTTCCAATTTTGCACTTGGCTTTCTAATTTTGAAAATTTTGATTGTAAACAATAAACATATTGTAAGACACTCATATTTCAAATAACTTGAAATTTTTGTGTGTTGAGGTAACCCCATTTGAATGTTCCAAATGAAGCGCTCTTCCTTCAAGAAATTATTAGAAATTTTGATGTATTAAAAATAAATTCATTTATGTCAAACCCACCAAGGTATTACAATATTCAAATTCAAAATACCATGCACTACACATGCATTTTTAATTCAACCTCATTATAGTGTTCACATATTTCTTCATTCCCACTCAATGGCCTAGAAATATTTTTTCATTTCCATTAGTGACCTTGAATTACATCTTTTTCCCACTTTTAAAGTCGTTGAATTATTCTTAATGTATTTCAAAATTGTTTGAATTTATTAGAAGGTAATGCCTTGGTAAAAATATTAACAAGCTAGGGTTATGAAAGCACATAAACAACTAGGAGTTCTCCTTTTTCTTGTTGTTAAGGTATAATGTGAAAAGCCACATCAATGTGTTTGGTTCTTCTCAAAAACTTTAAATTGGTTAGTGCAAGTTGAATTGTTGCTTAATAATCTAAAAGCAATGGAGTGGGATTTTGTTGAGGATATCCAATGGTTTGAAGACTTGTTGCCTAATCCAAACAATTTTTTTGGCAACAAAAATGTTGTACTAATGTACTCAACATCAATTGTATTGCTTGTAGGGCAACATTGCTTTATACTCCCCCATGATATTGGTTTTGCATTTGAAAAAATAGCATAGCTTGATTGTGACTTTCTATCATCAAAATTGTTAACATAATTTGCATTACTAAAAGTTATAAGTCTATTGGGTTGAACATTTGGATCATAATAAATGGCTAAATGTGGAATACATACAAGATATTTAAGAGTTCTATTCAAAGCCATATAATGAACCTTTGTAGACTTTTTTTAAGAAATTGTTATGTTGTTTGATAACAAAAAATAGATTTAGTCTTGTGGCCAAAGTTGCAAAGGCAAGATTTTTAACAAGCTTTTATATGGAAAAGATTTGTAAAATACATCATTAAAGTGGAAAAAAGATTGAAATTGATTGTTAGGATTAATTGGTAGTACAACAAGATTTGTGCCATCAAATCAGAAATCATGGATTAACTTGTGAATGTAACAATCTTGGTCAAGAAAAATCAATTTTTTGGTCCTATCAAAGCAAGATAAAATATACATAAAAAGTAAATGTTTCCATTTTAACCTTTTGTTACTCATATAATTATCATAAAGTAACATCAAATTAGGTGAAAATATGTGTCAAGTAACATTAGTTTTTTCTATTGAATTTATAACAATCTAATTCTTGATAAAATAAAAACAAATGAATTTTAAAAGTAGATTAAAAGTACATTTGAAGCCAACTAAAAAATAACCTTCCCCTTTATAGTATTCTTTGTGCCTGGCCATGGGGCCTACACCCAAATGTCATTTTGTCCCAAGACTCCCAAGTTGGGATTCCCAAAATTTTCGAAATTGAAACTCCCGTAACTTTGGAGGCCCGTAACTTTTTTAAACCTCTAATTGAAATGAGGTCTAAAGCAAAGTTGTACCCCTTGTTGAAAGCTTTCCAATGATATGTGACATGTCACCTACACACAAGTAAATTAGGTTGATTATTGATTTTTTGTGGTCGGGACTTTGATAAACTAGGTTATATTAGGTTAAATTTGACAAAAGTAAGGTATTTATGTTAAACTAAATTATAATTGGCTATAGTTAGCTATATTAAGTTAAATTTGGTTAAACTAAGTTATAATTTTTAAAATTAAGCTATATTAAGCTTGACTTGGCAAAAATAGGTTATCTATGTTATATTTGGTTATACTTGGCTAAACTAAGTTATACTTGGTTGTACTAAATTACACTTGGCTAAACTCGGCTATATTAGGTTAAATTTGATTGAAGTAAATTATTTATGGTAAACTTGGTTATATTAAGCTAAACTTGGTTATTTATTAAATTATATTTGGCAATATTTGGCTATATTATTCTAAATTTGACTAAAATATGTTATTAAAAATAAAGTTTGATATACTATGCCAACTTTGGCAAAAGTAACTTATTTATGTTAAATTTGGTTATATTAGGGTATATTTGGGATAAACCAAATTATACTAAGTTATACTAGGTGAAACTTGGAAAAAATAGGTTATTTAGGTTTAAATTGGTTAAAATAAATTATTTAAGTTAAATTTGGTTAGATTGGATTATTTTTAAAAATTAGGGCAAGATTAAGTTATTTGCTAAATTTATTTAAACAAATATACATAGACTAAACGAGACTACTTAAACTAAATTTATAAACTAAATTTAATGGAAGTTAATCTTAAAAATTAAATTGAAAATGTTAAACCTAGGTTAAATATAGGCCAATTTGTACTAAACTTAGTTACATTTTCATATTTATTTAAATTTTTTATAGTTAGTCAAACAATGTCAATTATATTCAACATGATTATTAATTACGTAGTCATAATTTATAGTCATATATCTATAATCATATTTATAGTCATGTAGTCTTAACAATGGTTGTAAGCGAAATAATGATAGCGACTGAAATCCAAATATGACTACATGATTATACTTGGATAGTCGTCGCAAATTGTCTTAATCATGAAAACCATGTTTTGGCATAATGACATAATCGTTAAACCTAAATTAAATATAGTGGGTAACTCTAATGGTTAAACATAGTGGTTAAACCTAGGCTAGTGGCTATACTTAATGGCTAAATTTAAGCTATACCTATTGGCCAAATCTAATGGTTCAACTTAGGCTAAGCCTAATGCCAAATTTAGTGACTAAGCATAATGACTAAACTTAGTGACTAAATTTAAATTTAATTTAATGGCTAAATTTTGGGTAAGCCTAATGGCTAAATCTAGTGGTTAAACCTAATGGCTACACCTAGTGACTAAAATTAAGTAAATAAGTGAGTGGATAGAAAAATAGATAATATGTATGTAGGTGGATAGGTAAGTAGGTAGGTTGTACGAAGGTGAAAAATATATATAGGTAGGTAAATAGGTAAATAATAGATGGGTGGGTAGATAATAGGTAGGTTATTAGTTAATTAAGTAAATAGGTGGATGAGTAGGTAAAAAGTAAATACATAGGGTCGTAGACGATGTTGTATTTGATTAAAAATCATTGGCTATTTTGATTAAATGTTCAATTTGATTAAAGTCCATTGGTGATTTTTACTAAAGATCAATAGCCATTTTGACTAAATGTTCAACTTGATTAAAACCATTCGCCATTTTGACTAAGGTTGTACAACTTGATTATGTGTATCTAATCAAATAAACCACTACAATCAAGTTGATCATTCAACAAATACATTTGTCATTCAAGCCCTTAACCTTTAGTCAAAATGACAAGTTGGTCAATTTGAACCTTTTAAAAAACCATGAATTGTAGTAATGCCTTTTAAAGAACTTTCCCTGGTCACTACAAAAGTATGTAAGTCATTTTCTACATTCGATGATCTTCAATATTTGTATAATAATATTATAACTTAATTACCATTATTGTAACAATTCATAGTTCTACATTTCTTCACAAGGTATGTACATACATTGAACCTTTATATGAGACTTTTCATCTTTGGAACCTTGAATTAGAATTCAACATCTACAATCGTTCTTGCAAGTCTTAAAGTTGTTGTCTCGAGTTCAAAATTTTAACAAAGGATTTATAATACATAGGTAGTGAGTGTTTTACATGTTAAAAGCCTTGGAAACAAAAAACTTAAACTCGGCTTGCTAAACACTGTTACAAATCTTGTCATTTGCAACCAGTCACTATGCAACTAGCATGCAACTGATTGTCATTTACAACTACAAATTTGGTATTGTATAATTTTTGGGCCATACGGTTGTGTGTGCAATTAACATGCAACTAAATGTGTACAACATGGACACATGTCATAAAAATAATGGCCTCAACTTATACATAATTAAATTATTATATTTAATATATCTACATAGGTTATATATAATAATGTTATGTACCTTTAGTACTAAGGTTAACCCCATGTTAACTTAGGCTAGCTTAAACTAACCTAGGTTAAAATAATCATGGTTAATTAAGTCAGGCTAAACTAATTATGGCTAATTTAAATTAAGTTAAATTAAATCAAGTTAAATTAACCATGGCTAAATTAAGCAAAATTAAACTAATTATGGCTAAAATAAATTAAACTAAATTAAATTAGGCTAAATTCACCATAGTTAAATTAAGTTAAGCTAAACTAACCATAGATCAATTAAATTAGGCTAAAATAATTATGGTTGAATTAAATTAAGATAAAATTAACCATGGCTAAATTTATTAAGTTAAAATGATTATGGTTAAATTAAATTAAGTTAAATTAACTATGGTTAAATTAAATTAGGCCAAACTAATTATGGCTAAATCAAGTTAGTCTAAGCTAAACTAAATTAAGTCAAATTAAATTACGCCAAATTAATTATAGCTAAATTAATTTAGGCTATATTATTTATGCCTAAACTAAATTAAGCTAAATTAAATTAGGATAAATTAAATATGGTTAAATTAAGTTAGGTTAAAATATTTATGGCTAAACTAAATTAGGCTAAAATTAACAATGGTTAAATTAAATTAGGTTAAACTATGTTAAATTAAACCATGGTTTAAGTATGTTTTATTTTATTTTATTTTATTTTGGAATATTTTTTCAGAAAATGTAAATTTGATTTAAATTTTTTTCAAAATCAATTAATATGATAATATTAATTTTTATTATAAATAATCATAATTATTATTTAAACATTTATTATAATTACAATGATAATCAATTATATATATATATGTATATACTCAATAGGTATTATATATTTAAATTTTACTATTTATGTTTAAATATTAATGTAAATAGGCAACATTAATTAACCTACAAATATACAAACATCATAAGCTAATTATTAATTTAAGCAAGATAATAATATTAAAATCATATATTCATTAAGTAATCATAATTATTTAAAATATCCTACAAACATCTTTGAAATGCAAAAGAAAAGGAGTAGTGAAAAATTAACAAAAAGAAAATAAGAAAAATAAGCTTTCCAAGTTACAAAACGTTTTTTTTTTTTTTTTTGTTCTTTGGACCCTTCCTACTTTCAAACCTCATAACTTTTTTATTTCGTATTCATTTTAAACAATTTAAAGTGTTATAGGAGTGCCACCTGAAGTCCTACAAATCACATTGGAACTCTAATAACAACAAAACAACATAAAATGAACTTTCTGGGTGTTTAAAAACCGGCCTTTGTAATCTTCAATAGTTCTTTTTTAGAGTTTTTGATCCCTTTTACTTTGGGGGGCCATAACTTTCTCATTTCTAATTTGTTTTCAACGATTCTTAATATGTTAGATGCGCCAAGAGGAGGGCTTCAAGTTTGTTTTGCACAACAAAAACAACAAAGCCCTCCCCTGACTGGTATACTCTAATACAATAGTTGCATATAATGTGCAACTAGGTTGGTTCATGAGGTTTGCAATGGAATGTTTTAAGCCATATCCTTTGGCTTTGAATTCTATTTGGCTTAGTATATAAGTAGGAGCAATAGCTATGTACTAGCCAAATATTAAATGCCATTGGGGATGAGTGAATGAAAAAAGCTTGACCCTTATGAAATGGTTAAACCTAAAAAAAAAATTGGATTATTTTAAACCTACCTATATAACCTAAGCCTAGCTACTTTTCAACCTACTTGCATACATAAATAAACCTATTTAATAAGGTTTAATTATTACCTACCTACCTACGCACCACAAATCAACATCTTATTAGCCATAAATCAGATGATTTAGATTTCATTGATCAATATTTAAATTTTTTTAAAAGGTAGGCTTTGATTGCCACGTGTCACCATATAATTGGTGTTAAAATGAACGCATGTCAAATGGTCAATGAACGTTCCATGGTGTGCCACGTGTCATCATCCTAGTGGAAAAAAAATTTAATGATTGAGATTAATCCAATGAATTTTTAATTTTGAAAACAAAAAATTTTAAATAGTGACATGTGTCCACAAGCTAGTTGTTTAATTTTTAAACATGTGTCATATTTTGATTAGTTGCATTATAGTTGCAAGGAAAGTTGCACATAAGGTGCAACTACATTTGGATTTGTATATATGTATGAACATGTATATTAACACCGTATATACATGTTACATACGTAGTGTCGCATGCAACTGAATGTCATGTGCAACTTGTCTTATGCAACTATATAAATTTGTAATTGCATGTGTCACATACAACTAAATTTTAGTTGCAAACGACAGTTGCAAAACCCAAAATTTCTAGTAATGTAAAGTTATCTAAAGATTCCAAGAGAGTACATGAAACATCTATGCAGTATAGTTACGGAGTACTTTGTAGCACATCCGTTTCCATGTCTAAAATGGGGTAATCTGAAAACTATGGTGAACTTGTACCAGGATTCAAAATTATTGTTGTGTTGAAAAAGAAGATGACATGGATGCATATTTCTTCTAAAACAATAATGTCAAACCTTCATTGGTAGGGGTGTTCTTTAACACTTTATTACATTTTTTCTTGTTGGTTTACTTTCATACACATCTATTATTCAATGTTATCTCTTATAAGTGCTATGAAGTTATAATATCAATATTCTTTGCCAAGGTGAATCATCCATTATGAATGTAAATTGACATATTTTCTCCAAACTTATAATTTACATTATGTTGTTTAGTATATCTTTAGTTGTGAATTTTTTAATCTATCCAATGTATTTGTGTTGGTGTGACTATGCAACTCCAAGTCATTACAACTAACTTCCTAGGAACACACATTAACCTACTATGCTAAGAAAAACACAAGATAAGATGTATTCAATGGAAGTTGACTTATTACAAGACATACATAATTGTGCATGTACATAAGTCATTTTTTGATTTCCTTATTTTTGGACATGTGTGACCATTCTTTTCAAGAAGTACAAAGGAGTAGCAATTGGCTTCAATAGAAGTGTGCCTATGGTTCTTTAGGACAATCCCAGCAAGGTGCGCTTTAACAAGTCTATGTATGGTGGCATAAATTTCATTCACTTTTGTAAGGATAGCCATGACTTTTTCAGCATTGGTATGTGATGTGTGTCTTCTTTCATTTTTTTTCATAATGTGCAAGACAAAATTTGTTATATCTTTTATTGCAACAATAAACAAAAAGATATGAATGTACAATATGATATGTTATGTCTTATCTTCATTGCTTCCAATAAATTAGATCACACAAAGGGCATCCTTTTTAAGTACATTATATCTTAATTTAGTATTTGCCTTAAACTTTTTTATAAGTTATTTTTCTTTTCTATCAGCTGGATACTTCCTCATAGTGGTATATTCAATATGAAGACTAAAGTGCATGTGGAATGGTTTGGATTTGGAAACATCATCTTTCATATTTTTTGGAGGAAATGTGCATGTTGTTCAAATCTTTTTTTTGCATCAATTGATTGTCCAACATACATTCAACCTACATACTGCATACATAACATTACATTACACATTAGTAATTATTAATATAATGTGTATTAACATTGCAGTGGTGCATCCACACAACAAACATGACAATGAACATCACATGCATCAAGACTGTAACAGTCTAACCACGCAACAAGTGGGACACCAAACAATGGCATGTGGATCAACACTGCAATGGTGTAGCCACTAAACAAACAAAATGGTCAAGAACTTCATGTGCATCAACATTGTAGTGTTGTAACCATAAGAAATAGAACATTCAACAATTTGTGCATCAATAGTGCAACAATGCAAGGTTCACATAACAAACATGATAATCAATAATATAATATTTCATTCAATATGCATAAGAATTATATCATAATTGAAATAATTTTTTGAGGAATTTAAAATTGCATGCAAGTGACTATATACACACCAATAAGTTGAGTTATTTCTTTCCGTTTTTTGTTCATGATGCAAATGGTACATTTGTTGGGTTTGCAATTAAGGATTTTTCATTTTGTGTATTGTTGTTAACCATGTGTTCTATCAAATTGGAAGCTTCTTCAAACAACAAATTTGACCATATGCCCATGTCCACAATCTTAAAGTCCAAATAAAACTTATACATTTGAAATGGTGTGAGGTCTCTTGTGACCACTTTTTTCAACATTTTTTTCGCCTTCCAATTGGTGAGGTTGTTTTCAATATCCACATACTCTAATTCGAAAACCTCCAACATAACTTTCATGTATCGTGCATAAAATTTCACATGTTGTAAAACTTCATTATATCAATTTTTTACATCACATATATTCAAGCAATAATTAATAAAAATAACTTTAAAATGACATGGATGGGGAAGTTGTTAAAGGTGTTTTTTATTATCTTAAATTAAGGATTTTTTCCTTTTCTAGGTTTTTAATTCTTTTTTTAGATAACATCAACATGTGAGTTGCTTCAAAAATGTATATTGTGGAAAAAAAACAAAGACACAAATACATAAATGTTTGTTCACAAATTCAAAGACAAAACTAAAGTCAAAACCTCAAGATCGGTTTGAAAATAAAACTCAAAGTCTAGAAATGAACTTGTTCATAAAACCAAAAGTAAAAACAAATAGGTGATTTCCATAAAAACTAAGAAATAAAAAAAGAAGTTCAAAAGTTCAAAAAACTTATCATCCTCCTATTTATTCCAAACATAACAATGTTTTAAGTTAAACAATCGCTAACTAGTATTATAGTTTTAAAAATTAAACTTAAAAATATAGCAACTATTGGCCACAAGTTTTTTTAATAACAACCTATTGTTGTCAACAACCGGTTACTATAACAAACTAGTTACCGATTCACATACTCTATCGACTACTCTAACATCTATTATTAGTTCAGGACATGTTATCTAATAATAATTGAACTAAGCCTCAAAGAAAATTGCCTTGCCAATTATTAATTGGTAACAACCAAAAACTATGTACATAATTGAAAATTAGGTTAACATTACCCCCCCTTGAAAACTAGATTTTGTATTCAAAATCAATCATTTAGAACTACCTATTTTACTCCTACAATCAAATCGTTAACAAGTTGTTCACCTACTGTATCAACATGTTTAACCAAAGGAACAAGTTCATACCCTAATCTCCTAGCAACAAGCTTGTCCTTCAATATTGTATCTCAAGCCTTAAAAACTTCAAAAGCATGTGTGATAATATCAATCAATTTCACCTTTGCACCTACCCCAATCTTTGGTATAGTTAATGGAACAAGTTTAGGAATAATATGTTCTTCTAATTCTTCTACTTGAGTACTAAAAATTACAACATGTACTTCCACAGATTCTGTGGGCAAAGACAAAGTACAAACAACATTGTTAAGATCAACTCCTCCTCTAATCGGCTTTGGTTCCTCTGTGGTAATGACAACATGTTCATTTTGAGAACTCGTAACTATAGTTGTTGCTTGCACATGTGAAAATTATGGGAAACAATAACAAGTATTTCAACCAATTTATTGTGAAATCGATCATACATATAACCCTCAACTTGTAACCAATATGCAACCAGTTCATTCAAGTAGGCCTCCTCATTCGCATGAGTGATCTCCAAATTGTCTTAGATCAACTCTTTCATAATCTTTTATATAATTTGCCACCACTCTTTCCATTTTGGATTATTGTCTCCCAATGCTTGGTTTTACACCTTGAGCAAGGTGTTATCCAAAAGCAATTCTTCAAACTCCTTCAACTAGTTATCCATGTAGGTGGTTTGAAAAATTTTATTAAACATTTGGTGAAGTGTCTCCAATTCACCTTTCAATTCTTGAATCTGTACCTAAAGCTCATGGGTACGATTTTCCATGTCAATGTTCACCTCTGTCAATTGTTCCCACTATTGTAGACAAGTGTTCTTTAACTTTACAAAAGTTTTATCTTGTTGCACATTATAGCCTCCATCTTGCCATAATCCCTTATTAATCGATCATGGTTAGTTTGTAGATCCTTCAAGTCATTATGGGTTTAAAAATGAGCTTGGTTCAACTCATATACTCCAACTGCAAAATTTCAAGCTTTTTTATTGCCTTTTTAACTTCAACACTTTTGGTAACCAGGTGTTTATTTTTTGTCTGCATTTTAAGGAATTGATCTTTCATAGTAATTAGTTCCTTGTCCCTATTCTACAATGTTTTTTTATGGTTAATTAGTTCCAAGTAATGAGCCTATAATTAATTGTTAATGTCTTTTAACAAGCTTTCAGTGTAATTATGTTTAGTCCTCAAATTGGCTAAGCTATTTACTATTTGAAACCAAGTTTGGGCAACTTGGGCTGCTTGCTCAAAGAAAAGTGTAACTTGTTTTAGGCTTTCATGTCTCACATAAGTTGTCAATGTTTTAGGAAAAATGTAAACAAATCTAACTAAATTGGTTGAATAGGTTTAGATTGAACTAGTTGAACTGGTTCAATATTTGTTGGTAATGAATTGCTAATCTATTTTGTAGGAACAAATGTTTCCTAAACAAGTAAAGGCTCTTGGTTTGTTACCTATTTAAAGTCATGTTCATTTCTATCCTCCATGAATTTACCACTTTCCATCCTTATTGATTCGTCATCAAATTGCGTAGTAACATCAACCTCCATATCCTCATCTCCTCCCTCCCTCCATAATCATGATCCGTTGACGGGTGTGAAGTTTCCTCTTTGATGGCGAATTAGTTGGTTTTAAACTCAATCGGTCCTTAGTTGTTAATGGCTCAATTTGTACCTTCAACTGATGTGGTTGACATATTGGCCTAGGTGATATTTAGTTGAGCACACCAATCATCGTTCATTAAAAAATTGCTCCTTAGTGACAACCGCAAGAGAGATTTTTTTGGATTGCTTGTTAACAACCTTTTTTCCCTTTTCTTGAACCAATTGCGGTCTTGAAGAATTAACATGTGTCTCTTCTTCCTAAAGTGGGAACCAATGTCAAAAACAAACTTTTATAACTAGTCTAGAGTAATAGGTTGATGCCTTCTTCAGTAAAAGCACACTACACTCACCCTTTTTGGAAGTCACAATGGCAATTTTTTCTAGGTGAGTCAAGTATTGTTGCATTGTATTCAAATCTATTTGAGAAACTTGGCAAAAGTGAGATGAAAAATTGAAACCTACATTCTAATCTTTCAAACCCAATAAAAAAATTACCAAAAGGATAAATGTTAAATTCAAGGTGAACTTTACAAAAGATGATACATTCAATGTCATAATCCAAACTTCCCCCAAAAAGGTAAAGTAAATTTGATTTTTTCAAAATATAATATTTTCAATATCATTTTTTGACACCTTAATGTGAATATTTAAAAATTATAATAGTATTTTTGAATAGATCTTTGAATAATCTTCAAGATTGTGCATTTTTTTTTTTCATTGAAATACAATTTCATAAAGAAAATGCAAATCAAAGTGGGGATTTCTAGCAAGTTTCTTATTGAACATGTTAAAGTTAAACTTTGCCCTATCATGTTCAAAAGAACTTGTGTGGTTTGATGGTAAGGTGTTGACACCTCTTTCACAAGATTGTGGGCCCAAACTTGTGCAAGTGTGTGTATACATTCCGTGTATGTATACACATACATATGATTTTATTTTTTTATTAAGAATATGAATGACATGTGACCATGGTGACAGATGACACGTGGTTATGATTGTCGAATGCCACGTGATTTTATTTTTTGAGGTTTAAAAAAATTTGGGACTAGATCCCCCCCCCCAAATTTGGACCATGAAAATGGAATTAAATTAAAAATATAAGTATGAAATTCCATATTGGAACATGTGACTACCTTACCCTAAAGTCAAATTTGTCATTAATTAATCCTCAAAATAATGATATGAAATTTTGTGAAAATATGAAGTTGACATGTTGAAAATCATCATAATTATCATAGGTTACATTCTGAGTAGTTTCACTATTCATATCACAAGAGTATAGTAGATGATGGAAAAATATATAATTTCAAAATTAAAAGACGAATTCATTTTTTGAAAAAAAATTATTCATTTTGTCAATTTGGAAATTGACCCTAGGCTATGGTATTTGAAATGACCAAACATGATTCCATTAAAAATGTTCTAATCGATTAGTCTTTTTCCACTAAAAACAACTAAAAATAATCATTTTCATTGTTATCTTTATAGATTTTGGTAGTGGAAAAGGAAAAAATTCTTATTGTGTTTGGCACTAAAGGTCTAAACATTTCCAAATCGCCTTGAAAGCTTTCCAATGATACCAAGAACATGACAAGAGATGTAATGGTTTGGGAAATCTCAACATGACAAACAAACACAAACAAACAAACAACCTTCCTAAATAGATGTCAAAAACCATTTGTTGGACCTCATGGTTGGAGACCATTTATTAGATGTCAAAATATTTTATATGTGGGGCAAAGCGAAAGGGTGAGGGCAATCCAAAAATAAGGCAAATATAATATAAGTTTGGCCTAATCACATTTTCTGGAATGCCCCAACTCATGGGCTTTACTCAAAGCACAAGGAGAAGGTTATCACGAACTCAAACATATGTATTGGAGAAGGGCATGAGTATAGGTCATTTTGGATTTGAGATCCCGCCCGAGATTGGTAGGCAAAGGGTCGAGGTCGAAAACTTATAAAGTGCTGGTTTTTTTAACCTCATGCCTTCCTTTTTTTACTTTTGGCATCTATTTTTTTCTTTTCATGATTTCCCCATCTTTCTGTCAACTTATGCCTTAAAGCACATCTTGCATTCAAGATGCGACGCCTTTTTTTTTGTCCTTTGCATGTTAGTGTCCATCTTCACACATCTTTTGGTGTTGAGGTTTTTTATTTTTGGTTTTGAGTGTTCATTCATTATTTTCCCCTTCACTATCTTTCTTCCCTTTCACTTGCATTTTTTTCTCTTTCCTCATCCCGCTCCTCACATTTTCTTGCTTCCCTTTTGCTTGCATGTCAATTGCATTTTTTTTCTTCTCATTGTCTTGATCTTCACGCATCTTTTAGTTTTGAGGTCCTTCATTTTTTGTTTTTGTTGTTTCACTTCCTTCTCACTTGTTTTTTTTCTTGTGCCATCTTGGTCTTCATGCATCTTTTGGTGTTGATGTTACATCATCAATCTTCATGGTTTCTTTACAACTTTTATTAGACTACAACTATTCTTGCATTGTTACTAGTATCTCGTAGCTATTTGCTACAAAAAAATTTAATGATATTTTTCTTTTTCTTCTATTCATGTGTTTTTTTGTGTTTTTTGTCTAATTTTATTTTTTGTTTCTAGTTTTGCAAGTTTGTTTTATGTTTACAAGCACACAAATATTGGCAATGGTTCTTGCTTTGCATGTTCAACTCGATTATTGTAGGAGCTTCTTCTTGATTCTTCTGGTTTTTTTTTTTGTTCTTGTTTTTGTAATTTTTATAATTGTGTGTTATTTTGTTTTTTGCAAGTTTTTTCTATGGTGTTTTTTGTGTAGATGTTGGAACTCTTTTTTGTTTTTCTTTCATGGTGTAGGTGTTTGTGCGATTGCAATGGATAACAACATCATCCATCTTTTCTTTTGATGTTAAGTAATTATTCCTCTTCCTCTTTATTTTGTATAGTTTTTGTTTTTTCTTATTTATCTTGTTCTTTATCTATTTTTGTTTAGATTCTTACAATGTCTACTCCTTGTGATTTAAGGTATGTGAAAAAAAAATGTAAACCTTGTTCTCCTAGTGTTGTTGAAATTTTGAAGGATGTTATGCTTGTATCTGATGGTTTACCATCTTAGTTTAATCCTTTTTCTTCTGGTGTTGATGACTTGGTCTAGCCTATTGAAGGTTCTGAAATTTTGTGCATTGTGCTAAAAGTGATGAGTTCATTGTTGGTTGTCCTATTGATGAATGTGCTTTTGATCCTTCCTATTTTCATCCTCTTGAAGTAGATTTTAACGTGATTGGTCATTTTTTGACCTTTACATATCTTTGAACCTTGATGATTTTGATATCTTTGTTGGTCCTTATTCATTTGAGTCTATTCTTGATCCAAACCAAAAAACCATGTGTTTTGCACTATCATCTTTTATTGTTTGTGTCGATCCATGTCCATCTACTTTTGTTCATGATCTAAGCCATGAAACCATGTGTCATGTGTCTACTTTAACAAGTCCTATTTCTATTATTCCTCTTGGCGTCTTGAATTTTGAAATTATTGATGGCAATGATGTATGTGTTATGGATCCAATGTTAGCTATGGGATAGACCATAAATCCCTTGTCATTGAGCCTATTTTAAAATATTGGTTTCTTGCTATTGATGATAAGGAATTAAAAAATGTAAATAAAGGGGGCTAAAGAGTTAGCAAGCATGTCAAGCTCTAGGCAAAAAACGCTTTTGATGAATGGAGAATTTTTTACGGGTTTGACACTAATAAATCGATTGATGATATTTTGGAAAATGGATCTTTTGTTAAAATTTTGGTGGATATGTTATCTTCTTTAATTTGTTTTGCAAGTTGCCAAAAAAAATGGTTGTCTATATCCTTTAACTATGTACATTTCCTTTTCCTTTTAGTGTTTTATGTTGAATTTTGTTTGTCTTTTTCAAATGTTTCTTAGGGTTTAATTATTTTTGCATCTTCTTAAACAAAAATCCATCTAGAAACTTGCATTTGTTTTTTGTTAAATTTATCTATTTTTAAATTTTTTTTAGCGATTGTAATGTATTTATGGTGTTTACCTATATGATGTTTTAGCTCCTAAACCTAAAACTAGAACCTTAATTCTTAGTCATGTTTTGATTTTGTTCATTTGTATTGATTTATTTGTATTTTGATGGTTTGTTGTTTAGTAGTTTTGTTGTGTTGTTTATTGAATTAAATTGTGTTGTGTTTTATAATATCCAATCTTTGATACAAGGTATTGAAAGGATCATCAAGCAACGACAACAACAATGATTGTGGAACATTGTGGAATTAATTCCTTTTAATGTATTCATAGATGCAAAATATTATCACATGAAGGTTGTTGGTGATGAAGCAAATCTACATTTTTCAATAGTTGGTCTTGGCATGTTTATAAAGAAATTAGATGTTCTAAAAATTGAAAAAAAATGTAGAGTGTTGGCACAATTGATGTGTCAACCTACCTTTCCATCTAGCCTAAACTTGAGATTTGGATATTTTTGCATGTGAAATTTTTTCACAAAGGGGTGCTCTGAACTTCGCACTTCGCATTGTGGATCTTGAGGAATTTAGTTTGTTGTCATTGCCTACTAGTGTTGTTTTGAAATAATGTCAATGGATTTTTAAAAACTGGAAAATTGACATCACTAGATATTCTACAAATTGGCATCGACCTACTATTGATTATCTTGTTTCTGATGTGATTGACATTTACAAGGACCTTGTTTGTTGTCATTTTAAAACCTTGCCTAATGAAATATGGGCGTCATCCTTTCTAAGTTAAAGGTAATGTTTTGTTTCATTTTTCCTTTGTTTTTTGATTTCGCGAATTCCAATTTCTTCCAAGTTCTTTAAATTTTTTTTGTTTCACATTATGAGTTTGCTACAATGAGATATCCATTTTGGTGGAGATGATGAAGTTATTGATGCAGTTATTGATGTTAGTGCTAACATTGTCATGTTTAATGGTGGAGGAATATTTGTTATTCATGTTATTCATAGCAAGGGTGATGAACTTGTTGCTGTTATAGTTACTAAAGTCACTTTGACGCACTCCCAAGCTCTTTGATAGAATCAAATGTGAGTCCAAGGTGAAAACAATGGAGGGATAAGAGTTGGGGCACGTTCCTTGGTTCGCAACATTTCGAGGGTAAAGGGGTGCGCTGAAGCTTCGTGATGGGGATTAAGACGAGTGATAAACGAGTCAATTATTCACACAAACCTGCACAAACTAAACAACAAGTTGGTTAATGCATAGTTGGAGCACTTTTGGTGCACGGACGAATCACAGGCAAACATGGATTCACAAGAATCACCACAACCCGGACTTGGGGGAAGCCACCACTTTCCCTCTTATAGTATTCTATATGCTTGGCCACGAGGCTAGCACCCAAATGTCATTTTGTCCCGAGACTTTCAAGTTGGGAGTCCTGAAATTCTCAAAATTTGGATTCCTGCAACTTTGGAGGCCCATAACTTCTTGTGCAGACCTTCGATTGAGGTGGGGGTTAAAACAAAATTATAGCCCTCATCGAGAGCTTTCCAAAAATATGTGGCATGCCCCTTCACGCAAGTAAATTAGGGTGATTCCCGACTTTTAATGGTCCGGAGTCAAATTGGCAATTTGACTTTCGACTTTTCTTTTGGCCATAATTTATGTTTTAAGTACCCAAATGGGTCATGCAAACCCATTTTAGATATCTACGTTCTAATAATTTTCCAATGATATAATGAACTCTTCAATTCAATGAGTTTTGACCCTTGTAATCGCCTTCTAAACTTTTGATGGACTTTAACTCCCAAGCGGGAGCTCAATTGGGAGTGTGGGGATTCATTCCCTCACACTCTCCTACACTTTTGGGAGCATGAAATGTGATTCTCGGGCTTCACTCTTGGCCCGTACCTTTGCAAGCCCTTGCCTTGGTTGTGAACTCAAGGTTAGGGTTGCGACACATTTCTTTTAATGTTGTTATGGGCATTCCTTTTCCTAGTTGCAACGTTTCTATTGGTCTTTTTTATATACATTGAGAAAAGGTGATAAACACATCAATTGTTGGCATTACTTATTTGGACCAAGAAAATAAGCTTGTGGAATTGCCAATCTTGGGTGTGGGAGGTTTGATTTTGTAGTTGACTTTAAGGTTGATTTTTGAAATAATTTGTATGATGAAAAACATCCCAAGTACAAGGACCACTTGGAATCCATCTTCTCTTTTCGTCCGCTTGAGGCTGTCAATTTCAACACTGCTTCTAGCCACATCTTCAACCACTTGTAAAATTGTCCAATTAACATTATATATGTTGTGGATCCAAAATCCATTCCTAGTTTAGGAGCATCAGTAGCATTAGATAAACATTGATATGCTTGTTGGATGCTTTAGACAAACTCATTCATTTTTACTTTCATTTGCATTTCCTTATTTTTTGTATCACTTGCATAATAATGGCTTTGTAGGGGAACTGTGGAAAGAATGAAAACATCATGTTTAAATGTTGGATTTCGTTATGATGCCCCAAGTGTTGATTCAATGTTGGTTGATTGGGTTGCCATGGGTTTGGGTTTTTGGTGTTGGTTGATCAATGGGGGGTTTGCTTTTTCTGAACATTGCTTTGGATTTTGATTTTTTTGAAGGGTTGGGATTTTAATTGGGCGAGTGGAATCCAATGTAGTGAACATTGAGAGAATTAATCCATAGTTTCCTCTATTCAATCCTTTGTGCAAGGTATAGAATACATGCAAGTGAGTGTATTCATTGAATTTAGAAAGTTAGTTTTGTTTTTGTATGATTTGTTTTGAATGAATAAGTGATTAGGAGTAACAAGTTAGTTTTTGTCTTTCTGTAATTTATGTTGTTCTTCATGATTAGCATATATAAATCATATCTGAATTTTACATATGAGTAGCAACAACAATTTTTGTTTTTGTATACTTTCTGTTGAAGACCAATTATATTCAGCATATGATATTTTGAATTCAATAGTTTTTGATATAGAATTAATTTTGTGTTCTGTTACTTGTGTTTTTACATGTATTTTGTAATTTCTGCCTTTTTTGTTTAAAAAATTGTCATTTCTGTTTGTGTTAAAATCTATCTTGAGTGTATCAGAAAGAAAAATAAAGATAAAGATAAAGAAATATTTTAGAAAAGATAAAGACAAGATAAAAATGACAAATAAAAAAGAAAAAAAAAAAAAAAGACAGCCTGCCACCAGTAACTTCCACCAGGTGGAAGTTCCCCTGCCAGGCTGGCAGGTACCTTCTGCTGGCTGGAAGTTCCCATGACAGGCTGTCATCGAAAATGGGTAATCTTTGGGCAAGAGAGGGTACTCAAAATACAAAGAAAAAAAAACACCGGTGCCTTATGTGCAGGGTGAGGCCCTAGGACAAGGGCATTACCATATTGGTGGAACGTGATCCCTCTTTTGGCTATGCCCTTATCCAAGGGCCTTGCCCACCATAAAGATCCTATCACAAATTGAGAAGCAGAGTCCTCTAACAATGGAAGAACCCTCTTTTGAGCTACAGTAGAATTCTGCTTTACAACTAGCCTTCCCCTGATACTATTTTTTTTTTGGCTTGATTTATATCATGAGCTGTAAAAGGGGAGGGTTCTTATGCCTACTTACAGGTGTAAGATCCCACCTCTTTGCTTGGAGGGATATATTCATGGATATAATGTGCCCTCCAAAGACACTTAGGAAATTTGTTGAAGTGCTTTACATGCTAGTCACTAGCATGCACCTGAAAGAACATTCGACTCTAAGAAGCATATTATGATGAAGGGTGCAATCTCTCCCAAGTGACAATTATGTAGTGAATACTGGTGTGTTGAATCTGGAGAAGAACAGCTATTTTGTTGGCTCTGCCCTTTAGGGTAGAGACATTGTGATGCACTCAGGAAGGGCCCAAAGTTTGGTATCTAGGCTCATGTGGAATCCATTATAGAAGCATTTCCAGCATAACTGAAAGATCCACTTGGGCTTCATCATGCTAACCACCATGTGTTTCCAATTTAGTATGTTGATGGATGTCATTTGAAGGGCAGAGCCATTATGCAACGAGCCACTAAACATGTCATACATAAGGGCCAAGCCATTACAAGATGATGAGCTGCTCATTTTGCTTTACTGTGTTGTTTTTGTGGTTTAATGATGTTTTGGATTTGGTTTGAACCTCCTATAAAGGGTAGAGCCATTTCACAATGAGTCTCTTGTTTTTCTTTCTTGGTTGTTTAGCTAACCAGAGTTCATTCTGTCCTACATTTCCAGGGACATTTTCTATTTGAAGTGTTACTCGTTTTGGAAAGCAATGGACAGTTCTCCTACGGAACCAATTCTCTTGCAAAATCAAGCTGTGTTTCACATCACCAAAAAGTCATGCAAAAAGGCAGAGACAGTACAGAACTAGCTTCTTGTTTTGTTCAGGTTGTAATATTTCTGCACAATTCATGGTCCAAACAGACCTTGAATATTGGAAGTGCTAGTGAAGACATTGTTATGGTTTTTAAGGAGTGAGAAACGGGGTTCCTTAAGTTAAGTAAGAGCTCTCCTTTATATTTGGTGGTGAAGATTTGGGGAAGATGGCTTGATGTTTGAAGACATCCATGAAATCAAATCTATTGTCTCAAAGAGTTCTTTTACCATAATCAAGAATCAATAGTTTGTGTATGTTTTTTTAATCCTTTTGTGTTGTGGAGAAATACTGTCAAGACAAAAATTGGAATGTGAATAGCAAAATAACCCCCAAAAGAAACATCAAAGAGTATACAGCAAATTGAACCAGTTGGTATCATCAGCATTCATTAACCTGTGTATCAGTTCAGGAAAGAGAAGACCAATTAAATGGGTGATATATACACCTCCTTCTTCACCTTGCATGTTACCATTACATGCAAAACGTTTTGCTTTGGTCACATGCTTATATAATTACAAATATTTCCTCTGTGTACAATGTTATTAGACACACGTGTGACTGACACTTATCTGGGAGGGCTATGCCTGGAGACCGACCACACTTTTGCTCTGTATTGCATTAGTTGTCTATCTCAGGACATTCAGCTTCCCTCCCCTGCACAGAAAGAATCTTAAGCCCAACAACCAACATCAAAAGGGGAAGGGGGTGGTAAGCAGCATCACTGTATTGGGATTTTGAGTTGGTGCAGCAGCAGCAGCAGCTTTCATGGCCAGTCACTTTCGACCACCAATTTTGAGCAATCTGAGTTGGTGAAGCTGAGAAACTATACAACTAGATTTCCTTGCAGAACCCTCCTCCTCCTCCATGTTCGTCTAGGTACTTTTCTACTGTCTTTGCATTAGGGACTGGTGCCCAGTGATTATGCTCTGGTTGGTCTGTGATGATGCACCATCAGTCCAACTTTGTGCTCCTCCCTTCAACAATGTCAGATGTTTTCTACACATGCTGTGACTGAAAGCAGAGACATTCAGGGTTTGGGTTTGTATAGAACGCTTCTTCTGTCCTGAACCGATCCCATCCTTTGGTTCCTTTCAAAGGGCCCTTCCTTTTGCGTGGAGTTCCTTGCCTGCACAGCAATACAGACAATCCAAAAAACTTTGGTACTACTGACTGGTGTGCAAAATAAACTCACAATGTCATAAGTCTCATATCACAGACAACTAGAGCAAAGTTTAAAAACTCAGACAATTGTAAATAATCACAAAACAGAGTTCTATCATCTTCACAAAGCCTCTCAATAATGTCTACAGTCAGTGCCACTTTCTAGCTAGAAGGGATTTGGAAGGGATTTGCTGGAATAATTTTTTTGTACTGGATGAACCTGGCAACACAAACAAGTTTTGAAGGTCATGAAGGAAATGGATCAGGTGCACAATACCGTTTCTGGTGCATCTCACTGATCAAAATAGCAAGTTCTGGGCCTTCTCGGAGATCCCCTTGATCCAATTTGTCATATAGAGCTACCAGCTGTTTTCTGGCACCAGCAACACACAAACTTTGTGTTAGTTGGATGCAGCAGCTCTAGACACAATATGGTCAATATTTCTCCTTACAGAGCTGACACCCCACACGGATTCAACAGCACAAACCCTTTAATACTTCTGATCTCTTCTTCAGAAGTATGAAAACAGTCAAGGAAATTTGCAAGCCAAGCTCAAACATGCAAAAAGAACATCTGTAGAAACATGTAAAGATGCCTGATATTTGCAGTTGTAATGGTCAACCAGCTCTCCCTGCATGGTTGTTACCATAAACAGGTTGCAAGTTAAGAAGAGTCACACTTCTAGTGATCCTTGATTCACTGGAGGGGCAGAAGGCAGTCAACAACCCTACAGGAAACTTGAGGTGAAGATGAATGGAGCAGTGTTTCAGAGCTTGCTACCTATCAGGACTAATGGTCTTGCGGTGCCCCAAAAACCGGCGGTGCCCCTCCACAGCTCGTGCCATGTTCCCTGTGTAGGAAGGGACAAACACATCACTCTCTGCAGACACAATATAGTCAAGGGCAGCCATCTGTGAAGCATGCTTAGCAAATGGTGCAAGCTCCTCCACTGTTGATATTGTTTCCTGGTACACAGAACACTGCTTGTGAGACAAGTTGAACCCCTTAAGCAAACTATCAGCAACAACACTCTCTAAGCAAGAAGTTGGCACTGCCAATGCTACAATCATAGTTTAGTAACATGTCATAAATAGTCTGCCCTCATCAGTCCTGGGATTACCTATTTGCATGGTCAATCTAATACAAAACCTACCTCATCACCACAAGGTCACACTACTGTCATCATATGCCCTCAATGTGTATATATCTGTCAAGACGTGTGGAAGTGTAGGGTAATGCCCCAGGGTGGGGGCATTCCCAAAATAAGGGGCCTACGATGAGGCGGTAACTGAGTCAGGCCCCACATGTTTACCCATCATAAAGCAAGAGGCAAAGTATATCATGAACCTAAGCATATGTAGATCATGAAGCCTAGGAGGGGGAGGGTTCTTACATCTAGTCTTAAGAGTGGGAGGGATCTTCTGCTTACTTGGTGTAAGATCCCTCCTACTCTTAAGGAGTAGGTGCAATATCCATCCTCTTTTCTAGGAGTTATATTCATGGATATAAGGTGCCCTCCAAATACACTAGGAATTTTCTCCAATTGCTTTACGAATGGTGACCACTCCATGTCAGCTCTGTGAATTAATATTTATTTGAAGGTCTCATGAACACTGGATCAGGTCAAACATCACAGTTCCTGATAGGTATATCCTACTATCTTGTAATGGAGAAGATGTGGCTACCTTACTCATCAAATGAGGGAAGCGGGCAACTAGGCCAGCCATCTGCTTATGGCCACCATATATCTCCCCAGCAGCAATGTAGATATGAGTGCTCTCTGGGTAGCCTAGAGCACGCAAAAAGATTCCAACCTCTGTTGGAGTGAGGGGACAGAAGCCTCGGGATCTCTGATCAGTACCATTGATCTTCTTGATCCTCCAATGAGGGGTGTTCTGCCTGAAACCCACAGGTGGCAGGTCAGTAAACATGGGTCCTGGCAACCCAGAAAAACTAGTGCCATGAATCAGTACAAATCCAATGGAAACAGACAAGCAAAAACAGATTCACAACTCATTGCCAGTATGAAGGAAATTCATTTGAACTTTGGCATTTGGAGGAGAACAGACCTAGACTTTCCTAACAACATGGTAAACAAAACTCTATCTTAACTTTGCAACTGTAGTACAGCAACCCCCAATAGACCTGCACCAAGAATGAACTTCACCACTTATAAGGTGAATGTACTGCAAAAAATAGGAGTACAAAAGGTACCTAATTGTAGTGAGCTCAAGAGCTTCTGTTTTATTAAGACCATATGTGCAGCCACTGAAGGCCAGCATATCCTTCTCATACCGCAGATGCAATGCAATATATGGTCCATTTGACCTCATTCTCTCCACCAGCTTCTGCTTTCACAGCAGGAGTTCTTGTGTCATGACAGTAGTCAAGAGAAAAAGAGATGCCATCAACTTTACATGTGTTGACTCATAGCAAGGTTATACCGCTTCCAATACAACTCAAAGCAGATTACTGTTAACTTACATAAAGATGTATGTTTCCAGGCACATTTGGAGCAGATTCTTACAAGAGGCCCTAAATCTGTGAAGAACCATGAAAACAGTCTCTATCGTTGGTTATCTAACACAAAGAGCTCAAACTCTAGAAGATGCAATCTTTCTCTCCATGTATGACCAGGATGAAGAAAACTGATCATTAAATTGGAGACACACTTTCTTTTACATCTCTGTCGGATAGAACAGGTCACAAAGCAGGGACAGCAGGAAACCAGGATATAGTGAAAGAACATACCTTTCCAAAGGCTTCAATCTTGGGAGCAAATCGAAGGGCATCATAGGACACCCGGCAACGCAGTTTTTGAATGTCCAAAGGCAGGTTATTGTTTGCCAGGCGTGAATCTGACTTTGCAGCTTTGATGATCTGCACCACCAAAACCTTGTGGTGAGTATGAAACTTCTGTAAGTAGTTGATTCCAGGATCTTTACTGGTACAGGCTGAAGAACTGAATGTAATACACCCTAAACTTACTTCTTGAGAGCAGTTTTGATGAAGGAACCACATACTCATGTGTACCAGTCATTGTTCTGTAAAAGCCTCATATGGCGGATACTCTCAAGTATTGCTGCTGGGTAACTAGTCAACAAGAACTAGAAAGAAGCTTGATGAAGTTGCAGAGAAATCTCCAGAACAACAATTATAGGTAACACGACAATGAGTGCAGTCATAACCTCATGAGAGTCGCTCACAAAGTGACAGACCATCACCTTCATCACGAACGGCAGTGACAAGCTGCCATGACTACCCGCTCAGTTCATCAGCTCCCAACAGTGGGTGTAGATAAGCATATAATAATCTTCCCAAAAACTTGGGCAAACCTTTATACACAATCTGCGTCCTGAGTTTCTGTTGCCTTTCCTGAAGCAATGGGAAGACTCAGACATGATGTTGGCTAGCACTCAAGAGACATCGCTAATCAAGAACTAGAAAGAATTGAGAAACTGATAGGAATGATGATGAGAACAGAAGGGTAGGGTGGGATCAACCTTGTGGTTTTGCCAAAGATGAACAATCTCCTCCTCATAATATTTTGCAGAAGACCAGCTTCGGAACTGCTTAACAACCTTGGGGTGATGGTAAAGAGCCTTTGGGAGCCTCTTAACAATAGGTACATCTCCTTTAAGAGATTCTATAAAATGGCCTACGTTGAATATATCTGAGAAATTGCTGCACTGTGCAAGGAGCCCATTAGAATACAACATAGGCAAGTAAAGCTGTGCTCCAATATTGTTAATTCTGCTGACATCTTCATTTGACATGAAGTTTAGAATCCAACCTAGAGCATCAATTGCAAGATGGTTATTTAATTTAGCAACAGATTTGATATAGTTTTTGGGTAAGGGTGATTTTCAATTGCCAAGTTGCTCCCAGATTGTGCTAACTCTTTTTGACCGAATCAATTAAGACCCTCAAGACAAGTAGGTCAGTCTTGGAGGTGGCTCACCTGGAATCTTGCCAAAAGGATCTCTTATCTAACTCCGGTACTACCAGTGTTGCATTTATGAGGCGTGCCACAGCAACCATATCACAAATCTGATATTTCAACCCAAAAGGTGTTACCAACAAGTAAAACCAAACCTTGAGTATCTGAATAAAGAGACTGATTGCTGGGGAAAGCACAAATCTATTAGGCACACAAACACAAAGATTCTTGAAGAGACTAACCAAAGGAATAGTAGAGACAAACAAAACCAAACCTTGATTATGAATCTAAAGATCCAATTGTCACTTCAGAGACCAATGCAAAAGCACACATCTACTAGGAAAAAAGAATCATGCTTCTGAAAGCCTTACTCCCGCTCTCATCTGATTCAGACCTCCATTACTTGATACCATGAGATAGCCTCTTGTTTCTACTGGAGGACCTGCACAACAGAGAGCAGCAAGATTGTGCGAGGGCAGGGGAGTGAGTCAGGACATATTCTTAGCCTAACCACTAAAGCAAGAAAATTCTTTTGAGCTGTCATGTCCCAGTCTGCCTTTTCTGGAAACACTTTACATACTTGTCAATTGAATCATTGTTCCACCTTCACAAGAAGCTGTATTATACCACTTCATGAAGCCAAAATGTCCTTATTGGCATTTGACTGGCATTCCAAATCAACTCACACGGATAATGTCATCTAGCCATACCTGAGATGCTGAGCATATGACATGGATATGTCTAACTCCAGCTGCATCTAGTTATATCACTGTCCAAGTGCAATTGTCATGACAATACACACAAATAGAAACAAATATTGTATCAAATGGGAAATCATGACTGGTTTGACACCAACCTGCATATGAAGAACTTGGCTCAGTGCATGGCACAAAATCTTGGTTTGGTTGAGCCTTCCACAGCTGCTTGGACCCATGCAATCAGTGAAGAGACTTAATTGTTAGGTCAAGAAGAGACCCAAAAAGTAATTACAGAGTTTGTTTCCACCAAAACACAACAAAATGAACAAACCACCCAGATATTGTGTCATGGGGAATTATGAACATCAACTATTGTCACTGATTGTAAGAAACAACAACAGATTCCTGCAAAATGTATGTGATAGTTGCTAAGGGAGACACAGAACCCAATAGATGTTTTCCTCCATACAAAAGAAGTTTGTTGTGTCTTAACAAATGTGTAATCTCAATCCTCCACTTTGCAGGCCATGCAGGGATGCTAGGGGAAATGTCCCTCACCTTCTTATCAACTTTGAATTGTGGAGTATGTATATCCAAATTTTCAAATTGAGACAGATGTAGAGGAAGAAGCTCTTGCCTCCAACTCAGTTCACCAGTTCTCTTTTGCACTCCAAAGTCACCCCTCTACAGATGCAGAAAGAGCAGCAACAATTACTCATGAGAGCAATATACTCAGCATGTCTTCACATGGTCCATGAAAAGTTATAGATACTAGTTAAGCTGAGCATGTATTAAATCAGCATCTCCTCCACATACAGCATTGCAAAATCCTCCCTCAAAAGTCTGTCTGATAATAAACCTATCAAAGTTCTAGATTGCCATAACACTGCATTCAATTTGCAGCACCGATTCAGCCATGAGCTGCATTTCTCAAGCATTTGTCAGGAGGACATACTCTGGCATCATTCTCATAAGTCCTCAATTTTCCAACTTCTCATTCCATCAATCACAAACAGATTTCCACAGGTGATTTTCTCAGTTTGCCAAAATCAGCTCACATGACATAATGAGTTAGCCTCTGCAAATCCAGAGCTACTTTGGGAGGGGAGAGAGATTGACATTCAAAGAAAGCACCTTAGGCAGCATGATTGGCACATCCAGCAGATAATGATGCCCAGAATGCAGGATGGACCAAGCCTCTGGAAGGAGAAATGTTGGCAGTAGTGCTCCCAATGCAATGGTAAGGTATCCAGCAAACCATAAAACGCGAACCATGGTCCCTGCTGATGGATCCTTCACCCCTTGGCTCTGTGCCTGACGTAGCATGCTGCTGCTCTCCCTTGGACAAACTCCACAGGTTCACCAGCGTCATCAACTCCTCGTTCCAGACATCCTGGTTCATGATCAGAGCCTAAAATGAGCATCCAGAAAGAGACATAGTCCAACATCTATTCTTCTCTCATTCCAACAAGGACTCTGAGAACTCTTTCACATGGGATGATGAGCTATAATGCCATAGAAAATGGAAGGAAGATACAATATTTGAACTCCTTGAACAACACACAAGGTCAGAGCAGATTTGGAGGTGGCACATGAATTCCATTATCAAAAATGCAGCACCAAGTGAGCAAGCGAACACTGCCAGATGAAGAGAACAAGGAAATGGAGTTCTCTGGAACATCAAGGACTCTACAGCCATGTTTATGGAGAGTACAAGATCCCATATCCCTGGCAGTTACAGAAGTTACATTGCGAATTCGTGAGCAGCAAGCTCTCTCTCTCTTTGTGAGAGTAGGTGAAGCTGACAGGTACAGGAAGCTGCTTACTGCATTGCACAATTTTCAGAGAACAATCTGCAACGTGACTCACTCTTTCTTGGAAGAAAACAGGAGGTAGAGGATGCAATCAAGGCTAGAGAAATGTCTCAAAGGAATGAAAAACAAAAGAGATGCAGAGAGGAAGCAGGAGCTCTATCTAAAACTCTTGGGAAACTATGACTGAAACAACCAACTGATCAAGCAAAGCAACAACTGCTGCAAGGAGCGACAAAGCACTACTGAATAGAGAAACGCAAGAAAGACAGAAGTTTAAGCAATTCTAGAAGTTGAAGCAAGAGAGAGGCTAGTACTCGCACCGACGACACACAGGCGCGACGAAAGGAAGGAACAGTGGAAGAAGAGGGTGAAGAACTTGCGGAAGAAAGCTTCTTTTTGTCTTCAAGAAAGTACCTACACAAGAAGATCTCGCCAGCCAACACCTCCTCACAACAGAAGAGAGACCGACTGAGACTATTCGCTCAAAACTGCAAAGAGGAGTCTTGGCTTTCGTTCTTCCAGAAGCTAAACATAACGCTTCCCCGATTGCAGGGATTCTGCGGCGGCGGCCTCCGCAGCAATCCAGGAGGACAGAGAACTAAGAGAATTGCACACGGAAGATATAGAACTCAAAATCAAGAGTGCAAAGAATATACACAGATTGCCTGCCGGCACAAAGATCCGCCAACTGAACAGAATTGCCGTTGTCGTCGCCTCCACGATGTCGAGGAGCCACAAGAATCACACCACATTTTTCTTTCAAGTACCACACACCACTCCAGTAGTGTATCCAGGAGAGAGAGGGCGAGAGAGAGGAAACGTCCGACAAAACAACACCACCACCAGAAAAACAAGCTTCTTTGCATCATCGAGAAAACCAGTCTCTTACAGTGCGGAGACAGGAGAACGCACAATCCCTTGGTCCAGAAAACAAGCCTCACACCAGTCCTAGTTCTCGCCGCACTCTTCGGCTTTCCTGATTTCTGTCGCTCTTCTGCTGCTATCGCTGCTGCTGCTGCAACTGCTTGCAGGGGAGAGCTCCAGCTAAGTCATCCAAAGCATCATTAGAGTGCACAAAGGACATGAAGCTCTCTTGATATCAAAACTCCTCCTCCTCCTCCTCCTCCTCCTCTCCTCAGCTTTCCGAAATCGGGAGGAAGATCTGCTCTTGCTGCTGGTGCTACTCCTTCGTCGATGCCAAAACTTCTGCTGCAGACAGCTAGCTCGTCATACCTCTCTCTCTCTTTTGTCTCTTCCCTCTTTTCCCTCTTGTCCCTTCCCTCTTTTCCCCGCAGAGATTCCGCGGCTTCCGGCCTTAAACCCCGCGGAAAGAAGCCCAGAAATCAGAAAAGCAATCTCAAAGAGCAAGACGACTGAGCAAAAGCAGACAAAGCTCCGTGTCTGCGTGGACGAACCTGCAAGTGCAAAACATACACACACACAC
>Ga0116229_10001965_pt1 | contig 32852 bp, 30 predicted proteins | sample S1TSphgellanicum_3_FD_87313 | JGI IMG/M metagenome (GOLD analysis project Ga0116229, IMG submission 87313) | Host-associated microbial communities from peat moss isolated from Minnesota, USA - S1T2_Fc - Sphagnum magellanicum MG | ecosystem: Host-associated > Plants > Peat moss > Unclassified...
GCCGGCTCGCTCTCTTTGGCTTCCTGCCACGCGCTCATCATGTAGTGGGTCACGCCAGGATTGTGAAAGCGATACCAGCCGGTCATGGCGAAAAAATACAGCTGAACGGCACAAAGCGAGAGGAAGACGATGGCGAGCGCCTGCCCGAGTGCGCGAAGAACGACGCGCATGGTCACATCGCCTTGAGTTTGGCCAAGACCGGAAGGACATCGGGTGTTTGGCCATGCCAGATGTGAAACGATTCTGCCGCCTGCTCAACGAGCATGCCCAGTCCGTCTTCGCCCCGGGCAACGCCCAGGGATCGGGCGTACGCCAGAAATGGCGGCAAGGCAGCGCCTGGCTGGCCATAGCCCAGGTCGTAGGCGAGGCGCGCATCCTTGAACCAGCTCGGCTGCAAGGTGAGCTCAGCGCCCTTGACGCTCGCCGCAGTGGCATTGATGACGACATCAAACGGCCTGCCGCTGTACGCTTGCTGCCACTCGAGGATCGTGATCTCGACACCGAGCCTTGATGCCAGCGCTTCGGCCTTGATCCGATCGCGCGCGCAAAGCGCCAGCTGGCGGCAGCCAGAATCATGCAAGCCGGCGAGCGCCCCTTGCGCTGCGCCACCCGCACCCAGCATCAACACCGAAGCCGCGCGGACACGCTCTTGCGCCCCGAGAAGACGGGCGAGATCGCGCGCAAGGCCAACGCCGTCGGTATTGTCGCCGGCAACGCCTGCGTCACTCGCGGTCAGCGTATTGACAGCGCCAGCGCGCAAAGCGCGCGCGCTAAGCGTCGTGGCCAGCTGCGCCGCATCGAGCTTATGGGGCAGCGTGACGTTGAGGCCGCGGCCATCCTGCGAAAAAAAAATCGCTACCGCTTCGCGAAAGCGCTCCTTGGCGACATCGAGGCGAGAATAGGTCAAGGCGATGCCGAACTGCGCTGCAAACGCCGCGTGGATCTCCGGGGAGCGGCTGTGCCCGACCGGATGCCCGATGACGGCAAAACGCAGCGCGCCAGCCACTAAAACGATCGCGCCGGCGCGATCAGCGCGTCAGTGCTTTTGCAGGTTGGCGGCAAATCCATCGCCCTTGCTCCAGCTGAATTTCGAGACGATCTCGAAAACGTCGTAGTCGCGGCGCATTTCGGCCGGAAAGGCGCCGTAGGGCGCGGCCTTGCGCACGATGCTCTCGGCCGCGCGGTCAAGCACCGGATAGCCCGAGCCGCGCATGACGTGCACCTCGTTGTTGTAAATCGTCCCGTCCGGATTGAGAACCACCGAGAGAATCAGATCGCCGTACATCTTGCCGCGCGCCTCCTGGGGATAGTTCAGGGTGCCGATGCGCTCGATGCGCTCCTTCCACTGGGTGTAGTAAAGCGCATAGCTGACGCCTTTGGTGCTCGGACCGATGAAGCCGCGGCGCGGGCGCGAGTTGTAATCGTTGATCTGTTTGTCGATCTGCGCTTCCATGCGCTGCATCTGTTGCGCAAGCGACGCGGCATCGGTTGCCTGCGGTTGCGGATCCTGGCTGGGATTGTCGGGATGCGGCTCGGGATCGATTGCAACCGGACTTTCCCTGAGTTGGGACAGGAGCTTCTTTTGCTGCTCTTCGAGCTTGGCTACGGCGCCTTGCGATTCCTTCAGGACATCGCCATCGGCGGCATGGTCGGATTTGGGCAGAAATGAAGTGGCGCGGCCGTTTTCCTCTTCGCCGCCCCCGTTCAGATCGGCTTGCGCCAGTGCCTTGGCCTTGACCGGCTTGGACTTCGACTTGGCGTTGACGAGGACCACCTCGAGCGCCTCGTCTGAGGGCTGGATGCGAAAATCCTTCGGCGGCGAGAAATGCACGGCGAGGAAGAGCGCGTGCACGGCAATCGACAAGGCGATGGCAATGACGACAATCGAATCACCGGCAAGCGGTGAGCGGTGACTTTGTGCTGTACTCACTCGGGCAGTCTTGGCGACGCGCGAAGGCCCCGCGCGCACGATGGAATTGTACGCAGAACGAACGCGCTTTCCCACCGCAACCGCAGCGAAGCCTCTGGAGTGTCCCTGCTTTACTTAAGGATGTACCGCATTGACAACAGCCGGACCCGCGCCTTCGGCAAGAAGTTCGTCCTCGGGCATCTCCTGCGCGTCGACTTCCTCGATGATGGCCATGACGCGGGTCTGCGCTGACAGGTCGACCTCGTCGATTTCACGGATGTCGACTTCAAGGTGGGTGCCGCGTGCGACTCCGGGCAGGGCCGCGATGCGAAGCGAAAGCGGCACGGACACGAGAACCACCAGATCCTCGCGTTGCAGGCGCGCCTCAAAAAGAGTCGAAGGCTGCTGCAGGACAAAACGCAGACACCAGTAACGCTCCATCAGGGTCTGGAACTCGGCATAGGCCGCATAGGCGGCCTCAAAGCCGGACACAATGGCAAACAGCTGCGCGTCGTTGTGCTCGAACGCGACCGGCAGGACCTTCAGGGCCGCAAGAATCTGCCATTGATTGACCAGATCGACATAGCGCCTAAGGGGCGACGTGCTCCAGGCGTACTGGGCAACGCCTAGCCCCTGGTGCGGCATCGGATGGGTCACCATGCGCACCCGGCCACCCGGGCCAAAGCCCTGTTGTCCACGATAGATGCCACTGATCCCGTGCTCGGCCAGAAGCGCACCCCAGGTGCTATTGGCCAGGATCATGAGTTCAGCGACCAGGCGGTCAAGGGGCGCATCGCGCCTGCGCTCGACGATTTCGACGTCGCCCGCATCACCGATGTAAAAATTGTAGTCGGGCCGATTGCGCGCCTCGGGCTTGAGCCCGGCAGCGACGCGTGCGGCCTGGCGCTTTTGGTAAAGCGGCACGACAAGGCGCCAGAGCACCGCCAAATCGGCCATGATCGGGTCATCCGATTCAGCCGCGATCAGCGCATCCTCGGTGACACGATCGTCCCACTGATTGATGCGCAAATTGTGCGCAATGGCAACCTGCTCGAGGCGGCTGTCGGTGGCCTTGATATTGCCTTCTGCGTCGATCGTGACGTATAGCGAAAGGGCCGCACGCACGCTTCCCGCCAGGAGGGAGAAGCGCTCGATCAGCTCTGCGCCGAGCATGGTGATCTTGCCGCCTGGCATATAGACGGTGGAAAAGCGCTCGCGCGCAGCCAGATCGTTGTCATCGCCTGGCGCAATCGCCAGCGCCGGCACGGCAATGTGGATGCCGATGCGAAAGCCGCTATCGAAGCGCTCGACCGAGAAGGCATCGTCGATTTCGGTCGTGGTGTGATCATCAATGCTAAAGGCCTCGACCGCTGCGAGGGGCAGATCGGCCACGCGCGTGAGAAACGGATACTGGCGCGGCTCGACACCGGCTGGAAAATGCTGGAACAGGAAGCGGCGCTCGTGCAATTCCCGCGCCGAGCCAACGCCCCCTGCACTGAGCAAGAGCCTTGCGGGGGTCGTGCCTGCACGGGCCGCAGCCTCTTCAAGCGCCTTGTATTCGACACTCATCTTGTCGGGCCGGAAAAGCAGCTCATCGACTTTCGCCAAGATCGGTGCAGGCACCCGGTGATTGACGAGCTCTGCGACGTATTGATCCTTTTCGAGCGCTTGCAGCCGGCGACGCTCAACGCCTGCGAGCGCCGCCTTCAAGGCGTCCGCCGGAGCCGCCTTGTAGCGACCCCGTCCGCGCCGGTAAAAATACATCGGCGCCGAATGCATGCGCATCAGCAGCGCCGCATTTTGGGTGGCGAGCGCCTTCTGGCCGAAATAGTCAGTGGCGAGCTCTTCAAATCCGAACTCCTCAGCCGGGGCACACTGCCAGAGGAAATCCAGGTCGATTTCCAGGGACAGCGCACTGGCCTCGCCAAAAAGGGCCTGCGCATCGGGTGCGTCAAAGCGGATCAGGATCTGATTGGTCTTGACCTTGCTGCGCTTGCCGCTTGCCGCTTCGACCTGCAAGGCCGTGCCCTGATCGGCGAGCACCGAGCCGACCTTGAAGCCGCCGTCTTCTTCGTAGAACACATTCATCGCGGCATTATAGGGGGAGGGCAAGCGAAAGCCGCCCGATCACGCAAAGCGCAAGACCTAGTGCATGACTTCGCCGATGAAGATGCGCAGCCCTTTTAAGATCATTTCCACCGAGATGGCCGTCAGCACCAGTCCCATCAGGCGTTCCACTGCGATCAGGGCGCGCTCGCCCAGCATGCGCTGCAGGTGTCCTGAGAACACCAGCACCGTGGCCGAAATGAGCATGGCTGCCGTGAGTGCGGCAATCCATTCGAAAAGGCGCGACGGATCGCGTGACACAAGGAGCAATACGGTGCCCAGCGCCGAAGGCCCGGCAAGGGCCGGGATCGCAAGGGGCACGATAAAGGGCTCGCCTGCGGGCGATACGCCGAAGATCCCCTCGGGTACGGGAAAGACCATGCGCAGCGCGATCAGAAACAGGATGACGCCGCCGCCGATTTGCAACGACACGTCCGTGAGCCCGAGCAGGTCCAGGAAATTGTTGCCAAAGAACATGAAAAGCAGAAGGATCGCAAACGCAATCAGGCATTCGCGCAGGATCACGACGGGCTTGCGCGACGGCTCGACGCCTCGCAGCGCAGCTACAAATAGCGGAATGTTGCCAAGCGGGTCGGCAACCAGCAACAGCAGGATGAGCGCCGAAAGAAAGGTATAGCGCATCGAAAACGCGCAAGAATCGAAGGCTCAAGTGTAGCAAGCCGGGCTCGGCCCCGATCAGCTTTCTTCTTCTGGCGCTAGCGCTCGGCGTAGAGCAACTGCGAAGTGACGCTCTTTTCGATTTGCATCACCGCCGCCCGCTGCGCCGCGTACTCGTTAGCCTCGCAGCGTCCATTGGTCCGGTTCTCGGTGAAATCCTGGCGCAATTCGAAGGTCTGGCCGTGCAGCGAGGAAACGGCGTTGTACTCGAAGCCATCGAGCATCACCTGCTTGGTCTTGGGAACGGCGAGGATTTTCAGATTGTCAGGAAACTGGTAGCGGATCGTGTCGTGAATGGCCGTCGGATAGCACTCGTAGGGAAGTGCCCGCGTTGGCGCGCGAAAGACCGAGAGCACGCCGGAAAAGCTCGAGGGCGAGGGCAAAAAAGTATCTGCCGATACGGCGCCGGCTTCGGTATTGCGCAGGTAGTCGACAATCCGAAACGACGCTGTCAACGTGGCTTCATTGTCGTCGTCACGAAAGGTCGCAGAACCGGTGGCATCGAAGCCTTCGTCGCGCAGCAGATCCTTGAGCCAGCGATCCTCGCCGCCCTTGCCGACCTGCTGCCAGGCGCTGCGCATGGCCAGCGCCGACACGCCCTGGCCTGTGAAGCGCACGTCGACCTTGGCCGAACCGTCAGCACCGATGGTCACATTGACCTGGCGGTTGACGGCCATCTCCGAAGGGGTCGGTAAACTCGTCTGCGCGAGATAACTCGCCGCGCTTGCGTGCAGCACGGGGCGGCCGTTGTCAACTTCGGGCAAGACGCCGAACGTGGCAAGCGTGTCGGTCGAATCAAGATACAAGTGCCACTGCGGCAGGTAGTTGATGGCGTGGTTGAAGGCACGAACCGGCACGCGCGGCAACGTGAAGCTGCCCAAGTCGGCGTTGATCAGCACGGCGTCGCTGGCAATTCCCCTGGATGCCAAAAGCGCAGTGAGCAATGTGACGTGGTCCTTGCAATCGCCATAGCGATGGGCAAGCGTCCAGTCGGCGTCGTGCGGCACCCAGCCGCCAGCACCAATATACGTCGCGACATAGCGGATATTCTTGCGTACCCAGTCATACAGCACGCGCGCCTGGTCACGCGGCGCATCGACGCCCTGGGTCAGCTGCGCAGCGAGCAGGCGCACGGTGGGCGTCGGTAGCGCCTTGTCGCGCGCCTCGGCGTAATACGCGGCGCCAATCGCGGCGTAATCGGGATAGTTGGACGCTTCGATGTACGCGTCGGCGAGCCGCCCGTCTGCAGAATACGGCTCATAGTCGTCGATATGATCGCGGCGGTAGTGCCAGCGATAGGTGCGGCGCCCATCCGTGTCTTCCACCGTCGAGGCGTCGACGTGGGCCGATTCGGTTTTCAGGTCCATCTCGCGCGGCGCATCGATGACGATCTCCGAGTCGTCGTTAAGAAGCGATCGCGAGAACGTCTTGAGCAGATCAAAGTGACCCTTGAATTCGGGCTCGACCTGGGTGAATTCAACCGTGTAGGTGGTCGAATCCCCCGCGGCAAGGCGCGGGAAGGTGACGACGACCAGCTGATAATCTTCCATCGACGCGTCAAGGCCCGTCGAGAGCATGCCCGCCTGCGTCTGGATGTCTGCGCGGTCGACCTCGATGCGCGTGCCATCGGCCTTGACGGTCGCAGCTTCGATGACGCGAAAGCGTTCGAGCTTGCCGTTGTAGCTAAACGATTGGCGGCCGAGTGCATTGACCCCGGTTTCGGTCACGGCACGCTTGGTTTCGGTCAGATCGCGAACAAAGGAGCCATCGCCATTGAGATGGTAGGCATCGACGTATTTCAGGTAGCGCACGTGGCCGACGTCGGCCGTCTCGGCGTGCGCGAGCGAGAACGCTCCCGCGAGAAAAAGACCTAACCAACGAGGGCAAAAACCGTGCCGCATGGGCTGCCTGGTCAGAAAAACCGGAATGCCTGCAACGCGCAGGAGACCGCCATCTCGACGTTACCGGGGACGTTTGTGGCACGCAACGCGCAGACGCGAAAACGCATGGGTTGACCTACTCAGCCGATGCAGCGGGCGAATCGGCGAAGGCCAGCACTTCGTCGAGGAGATCGCCAAACTGCGAAAGACCGTGATCACCGCCTTCGATGACGTGCTGGTGAGCGTTGGCATACTTCGCCACCATGTCGCGCCAGTCGATCACCTCGTCGCCCTTCGCGGCGATGAGCAGATAGCGTTTGGGGTGCGTGATCGCTGGCACCCAGAGGTCTTGCAGTTCTTCGAGGAAATGCGGATGGATCATGACACGCTCTTCGCTGCCCCACAGGGTCTGCTCGCCAAGGTGATGCTGCAAGTCCAGATGCGGGGTGATGGCCGGGTTGAGCAGGACGGCGCGGCAGCCGTAGCGCTCGGCGAGCCAGGTTGCGTAGTAACCGCCAAGCGAGCTGCCGATCAGGCAAAGCGAGTTGGGCTCAAAGCGCGACAACAGCGCATCAAGCCCGGCAATCGCCACGCGCGGCGAGACATCCAGGCGCGGGCAGCACCATTCGTCGCTGCGGTGAAGGGCGGCCAGCCGTGTTGCCAGAAGGCGCGCCTTAAAGGAATCGGGCGAGGATCGAAAGCCGTGCAGGTAGACCAGCATCGACGATCCCGCCTAGCCACCGACCGGGCTTGCGGCGGCCTGAAATGCCGCAAGCAGGCGTTCATGAATGCCGCCAAAGGCGCCATTGCTCATGACCACGACGTGATCGCCCGCACGCGCCACATGGGTGATGGCCGCGACCAGTTCGTCAACCGATGTGAATGCGCGCGCGCGCGCGCCAAGCGGGGCAAGCGCGTTGCCAAGGTCCCAGCCCAGCGCATCCTTCCCCGAGAGGGCGCCGTAACCGAAGATCAGGTCGGCCGCTTCGAGGCTTTCTGGCAGGCGCGCGGCCATGACGCCAAGCTTCATGGTGTTCGATCGCGGCTCGAGTACCGCAAGGATGCGCTCGCCCTCTAGAAGCGTCGCGCGTACGCCATCAAGGGTGGTCGCGATCGCGCTCGGGTGATGGGCAAAATCGTCGTAGACCCGGATGCCGCCGATAACGCCGCGAAGTTCCATGCGACGCTTGACGCTTTCGAAGCGCTTGAGCGCATCGATCGCGTCGGCAGCGCGAACGCCGACGTGGCGGGCAGCGGCGATGGCCGCCAGGGCGTTAAGGCGGTTATGGCGCCCAAGCAGCGACCAATTGAGCGCGCCCTGCGCCGAACTGCCGTGCGCGACCATGAACTCGCCCTGGCCCTCACCCAGATCGCGCCACGCGCTTGACGCACTGCCGAAGGATTCAATCGGGCAGTAGGCGCCTTTTGCCAGGACGCGGGCGAGCGCCTCGTCATTGGCGTTGACCACAAGCAGACCTTCGGAAGGGACAATGCGCACGAGGTGGTGAAACTGGGTTTCGATCGCAGCCAGATCGGCAAAGATGTCGGCATGATCGAATTCAAGATTATTGAGCACGAGCGTGCGCGGCTGGTAGTGAACGAACTTCGAGCGCTTGTCGAAAAAGGCCGTGTCGTACTCATCGGCTTCGATGACGAAAAAATTCGAATCGGTCAGCCGCGCGGAAACGCCGAAATTTTGCGGTACGCCGCCAATCAAGAAGCCGGGCGCGTAATCGCACGCCTCCAAGATCCAGGCCAGCATGGAGGCCGTCGTGGTCTTGCCGTGAGTGCCGGCGACGGCCAGAACCCACCTGCCCTGCAGAATATTTGCACTGACCCACGCGGGCCCCGAGGTATAGGGCAGGCCGGCGTTCAAAACGGCCTCGATCAAGGGATTGCCGCGCGAGACGACGTTGCCAATCACAAACACATCAGGCGCAAGCGCAAGCTGCTCGCTGCCATAGCCTTCGATCAGGTCGATGCCGGCGGCGCGCAATTGCGTGCTCATGGGCGGATATACCTGTGCGTCGCAACCTGTCACGTGGTGGCCGGCGCTGCGTGCAAGCAGGGCCAGGCTTCCCATGAACGTGCCGCAGATACCGACCACGTGAATATGCATGAAGGCGCATTCTAGCGGATGCCCGCCATACCAAATCGGGCGCCATACGCTACACTCGGAAAGTGACGAGGCTGACTCTATGAGACGCGCGCCCGGGCAACCGCTCGATGACCTGAACACGGCTGCGCCAGACCGGCTGCGCCAGCATGTCGCCATGCTGGCCGCGCGCATGATCGCCGAAGACGGACTCGATTATGCAGGCGCCAAAAGGCGTGCCCTGCGTGACGTGTTCGGCGACCAGCGTGCGCCGGCCGATTCGATACCGGCCAATGCGGTCGTCGAAGCCGAAGTGCGGGCCTATCAGGAACTGTTTCAGGCCGACACCCAGCCCAGGCGCTTGCGTGCACTGCGCGAGATCGCGCTCGAACTGATGCAATGGCTCGCGCCCTTCTGTCCGCACCTGACAGGCGCCGTGCTCAACGGCACGGCCGGGGAGCACAGCGATGTCCATCTCGACCTCTTTTGTGACAGCGCGAAGGACGTCGAGATTTTTCTGATCAATCAGCAAATCGATTTCGAAGTCGAGGACAGCACGAGGAAGATGAATGGAAAACTGCCGCGCGGCGCCGAGGAGGTCATCCAGTTTCTGTGGCGCAGACCGAAAGCCGCGCCAGAAGGCGTCCAGTTGAGCGTCTATCGCGTCGACGACCTGCGCGGCGCGCGCACGGGCGAGCGCAAATCCGAGCGCTGCGACCTCAGCGCTTTGCAGCTGCTCTTGCAACAGGAGAATTCGGAATGAAAAAGACATGGCGCCAGGCCTTGACGCTCGTGCTTGCACTTGCCGCAACCACGGGCGGCCTCGCGGTGAATCGCATCAGCCAGGGCGCGCAGGCGAGCGAGGCCATGCCGACAGCGCAAGACTTGTATAGCAAGACCTTTCCGGACGCGGCTGGCAAGGAGTATCCGCTGTCAGCCCTGAAAGGACACGTGGTCGTGGTGAATTTCTGGGCGACATGGTGCGTGCCGTGTGTCGAGGAAATCCCCTCGCTGTCAAAAATGTCGGCTTCTTACGCCAAAAAGGTCGAATTTGTTGGCATTGGGATCGATTCAGCTGCCAACGTCGCCGAATTCCAGAAGAAGATAGGCCCGAGCTACCCGCTTCTGGTGGCGTCAAGCGACGGCTCCGACCTGGTGCGGGCATTTGGCGACCCCCAAGGCGGGCTGCCGTTTACGATTGTCATCGACAAAAAGGGCAACATCCGCAACATCAAGCTCGGGCCCGTTGACGAAGCCGAACTGCGTGGCTGGCTTGCGCCTTTGACCAAATCCTAAAGAGTGCGATGGCCAAATCGATTCTTTTGGTGCACGGGCCCAATCTGAATCTGCTCGGTACGCGCGAGCCCGCGCTCTACGGAACCACGACGCTGGCAGAGATCGACCTGGAGATGGCTGCGCTCGCTACAAGCGCCGGCGCGAGTCTCGAATCGGTGCAAAGCAACCACGAGGGCGTGGTCATCGACACGATCCACAAGGCCAAGCGCGATCAGCGCGATTTCATCATCATCAATCCGGCTGGCTTTACCCATACGAGCGTGCCGGTTCGGGATGCGTTGGCGGCAGTTGACATCCCCTTCGTCGAAGTCCATCTGAGCAATATCCACCGTCGCGAGGCGTGGCGGCGCCACTCCTATTTCTCGGATCTGGCGGTTGGCATGGTGTGTGGACTGGGGCCTGAAGGCTATCGTGCCGCGCTGCGCTTCGCGCTGGCCCACGAGGGGTAAAACGCGGGAAAATCGGTTAAACTGCGGTCAATTCTAGTCATCTGGCCACCATGGACCTGCGTAAACTCAAGACTTTGATCGATCTCGTTGCCGATTCAGACATCGCCGAACTCGAGGTCACAGAAGGTGAAGGCAAGGTCCGCATCGTCAAGTCGCTGCCGCAACAGCAGCAGTTCGCCCCCCGACCGATCCAGGACCTGCCCGCGCAGCCCGCACCAGCGGCGCCTGCCGCCGCTCCCGCAATCCCGGCGCCGCCTGAAGCGCCAGCCGGAAACATTGTCAAATCGCCCATGGTCGGCACCTTCTACCGTGCACCTGCGCCTGGCAAACCTTCCTACGTCGAGCTTGGCAGCGTCGTCAAAAGCGCCGACCCGGTTTGCATCATCGAAGCAATGAAGCTGCTCAACGAAATCGAAGCGGGCTTTGACGGCGTGATCAAGGAAGTCCTCGTCGAAAACGGCCAGCCCGTTGAATTCGGCCAACCGCTTTTCGTCATCGCCTAGGCGCTACGCCCTCTTACTGGCTTTTCTATGTTCGGAAAAATTCTGATCGCCAATCGCGGCGAGATTGCGCTGCGGATACAGCGTGCCTGCCGCGAGATGGGCATTCGCACGGTCGTCGTCCATTCGGAAGCCGATCGCGAAGCGAAATACGTCAAGCTCGCTGACGAGTCGGTTTGCATCGGGCCGGCCGCATCGAGCCTGAGCTACCTGAGCATGCCAGCCATTATCAGCGCAGCCGAAGTCACCGACGCCGAGGCGATCCATCCAGGCTACGGTTTCTTGTCGGAGAACGCCGATTTCGCCGAACGCGTCGAAAAAAGCGGCTTTACCTTCATCGGCCCTGCCCCCGAATCGATTCGCCTGATGGGCGACAAGGTCAGCGCCAAGCACGCCATGATCGCAGCCGGGGTTCCGTGCGTGCCGGGCTCCGAGGGTGCGCTTCCTGACGACCCCAAGGAAGTGGTACTGATCGCCCGCCAGATTGGCTATCCCGTCATCATCAAGGCCTCAGGCGGGGGCGGCGGCCGCGGCATGCGCGTGGTCCACACCGAAGCCGCCCTGAACAATGCGGTGACCATGACGCGATCCGAGGCAGGCGCAGCGTTCGGCAATCCGACCGTGTACATGGAGAAATTCCTCGAGAACCCGCGCCATGTCGAAATCCAGGTGCTGGCCGACGGATTTCGCAATGCCATCTGGCTTGGCGAGCGCGACTGCTCGATGCAGCGCCGCCACCAGAAGATCATCGAGGAGGCGCCAGCGCCCGGGATCCCGCGCCGCCTGATCGAGCGCATCGGCGATCGCTGCGCCGAGGCGTGTCGCAAGATCGGCTACAAGGGCGCCGGCACGTTCGAGTTCCTCTTCGAGAACAACGAGTTCTATTTCATCGAGATGAACACGCGCATACAGGTCGAGCACCCGGTGACGGAAATGATCACCGGCATCGACCTCGTGCAAGAGCAGATTCACATTGCCGCGGGCGAGCGCTTGCGTTTTCGCCAAAAAGACGTGACGCTTAAAGGCCACGCCATCGAATGCCGCATCAATGCCGAAGACCCCTTTCGCTTCACGCCTTCGCCCGGACGCATCACCGCCTGGCACGCCCCTGGCGGCCCGGGTATCCGCGTCGACTCGCATGCCTACGCGGGATACTTCGTGCCGCCGCATTACGACTCGATGATCGGCAAACTGATTGCTTACGGCGCCGATCGTGAGCAGGCCCTCGCGCGCATGCGCATTGCGCTCTCGGAGACCGTCGTCGAGGGTATTCAGACCAATATCCCGCTGCACCGGGAACTGTTCTCCGATGCGCGCTTCATCGAAGGCGGCACCAGCATTCATTACCTCGAAAACCGTATCGCCGACCGCAAGGTGTAGCCATGTACACCGAGATCGTCCTCGAATGCGGGCGGGCGTTAGCCGAAGTCCTGTCGGACGCCCTGATCGAAGGCGGGGCGCTTGCCGCGACCATCGAGGATGCGCATGCGGGAAGCGAGGGCGAAGAGCCGCTCTACGGCGAACCGGGCATGGCGACGGCCGACTCGGCGTGGGCGCAAAGCCGCATTGTTGTCCTTTTCGAGGAAGGTGCCAATTGCGGCGCCCTGATCCGCCGTGCCGAGAAGTCAGCCGGCGTCATCACACCACTTAAGCAGTCCTCGCGCAGTGTTGCCAACGAAGACTGGGTGCGCCTGACCCAGTCGCAATTCGAGCCGATCGCAATCAGCCCATCGCTTTATATCGTGCCGTCCTGGCACGCGCGGCCAAGCGCTGCCGATGCGAACGCGGTTCTGATCGAGCTCGATCCGGGGCTGGCCTTTGGCACCGGCTCGCATGCGACCACGCGCTTGTGCTTGCAATGGCTCGAAGCGCAGGACTTAAAGGACAAGGTCGTCATCGACTATGGCTGCGGCTCAGGCATTCTCGCTATCGCCGCGGCACGGCTTGGCGCAGGGCGGGTGCTTGCAACCGACATCGACGCGCAAGCGCTTGTCGCTGCGCGCAGCAACGCCACCGTCAACCGTGTCGAGCTGGAAGTCGTCTCGTCAGACGTTTTTCCAGACGTGACTGCCGATGTCGTCATCGCCAACATCCTCGCCAATCCGCTCAAGGTACTCGCCCCGCTGTTGTCGCGGCTCGTCAGGCCGGGCGGACGTCTTGCCGTGTGCGGCGTTCTGAAGCGCCAGGTCGACGAAGTGCGCGCTGCCTATGAAGCGCTTCTGCCCCTTGAGGTCTGGCAAATCTCTGACGACTGGGCATGCCTTTGCGGACGGGTACCGGCGTGAGTCTGGCTGCGCGCTGCCCGTGGTGCGAGACGGTATTTCGTCTCACCGAAGCACAGATCAGCGCCAAGGGCGGCATGGTCCGCTGTGGCCTTTGCGGCCATAGTTTTAACGCGGTTGACGCACTGCTCTCAGACGCCGCTCTGGCCGCGCTGGAGGCGGCCACCCAACCCGCCACGGCGATCCCGCCCGGCGCTGCTGCACCCGCTCCTGCACCCCCTGCTGCACCCGCTCCTGCACCCGCCCCTGCACCCGCTGCAATCAAAGTCGATGGGGACCGGCCAGGCGCAGAGTTGCCTCAGGGTTCGTCATCCGATAACGCGAGTGCGATCGAGCCACGGCCATCGGCAGCGCTTGAAGAAGCGCCACCGGCAAGCGCGGCGGAAAGCGCGGCGCAAAACGCAAAAGCCGCAAAAGCGCCGCTTTGGGGCGCGCGTTCCAAACCCCTGGGCGAGAATCGCACAGCTCCGGTCGAAGCGACCGCGCTCGCGCCCGCCGAAGGCGTCGAGGAAGAGGAGCTGTTGGGGCCTTCGACCTATCATCCTTCGTTCATGGGCCCGCTTGACGGCCCGGACGTTGCACCGCGCCGCCTGCGCCATGCGCTTTCGGTCATCGTGGCTGTCATGCTCGTGCTCTTGCTGGCCGCACAGGCGAGTTATTGGTGGCGCAACGACATCGCGGCAAGTATTCCGGAGTCACGCCCCTACCTGGTCTTGGCCTGCCATCGCATTGGCTGCGTGGTCAGCCCGCAGGCGCAAATCGAGCAGTTGTCCATCGAGTCTTCCGAACTCACGGCAGCGCCTGGGTCATCGGGCGTGCTCAATTTTTCGGCGTTGCTGCGCAACCACCGTGACGTCGCGCTCGCCTATCCGGCGCTCGAGGTGACCCTCACCGACGCCCGCGATCAGGCGGTTATCCGCCGCGTCTTCACGCCTTCGGACTACCTTCGTGACGAGCGCCGCTCACACCAGGACGAAGGCATTGCGGCCAACAGCGAATTCACGATCAAGCTTTCCTTTACCACCGGCGGTGTTGCCACAAGCGGCTACCGCGCGAGCCTGTTTTATCCCTAGGCCACGACGGCCGGGCTCTCCTAGCAACAGGAATTCTCATGCGCACGCTGATTTGCGGATCGATTGCCTATGACACCATCATGGTGTTCCAGGGCTACTTCAAGGACCATATCCTCCCCGACCAGGCGCACGCGCTCAACGTTGCCTTTCTGGTGCCCGAGATGCGGCGGGAATTCGGCGGCACGGCCGGAAACATCGGCTACAACCTGAAGCTCCTTGGCGGCGACCCGGTGCTCATGGCAACGGTGGGCGATGACGCCCTGCCCTATCGCAAGCGCCTTGCCGCGCTCGGAATCGGCGATGCCCACGTCACATCGATTGCCGGCAGCTTCACGGCGCAGGCCTTCATTACCACCGACCTTGCCGACAATCAGATCACGGCGTTCCATCCGGGAGCGATGTCGCACGCGCACGAGAACCATATCGCCGATGCGAAGGATATCGCGCTTGGCATCGTTTCCCCTGACGGTCGTGACGGCATGCTGCAGCACGCAAGGCAGTTCGCCGATCTTGGCATCCCCTTCATCTTCGATCCGGGTCAGGGGCTGCCGATGTTTGACGGCAGCGAACTTGAGCATTTCATCGACCTTGCCTCTGTCGTCACCGTCAACGACTACGAAGCGAAACTGATGGTCGAGCGCATCGGGCGCCCGCTGGAATCGATCGGCACCGCGAACAAGACGCTGATCGTGACGCGCGGCGCAGAAGGCTCCGATCTGTATCGGATGGGCAGCGCTACCCGCTTTGCCGCTGTGCCCGCCGCAAAACTGGTCGACCCGACCGGATGTGGCGATGCCTTTCGCGCGGGACTGCTCTTTGGCATGGCACGGGACTTTGACTGGGAGACCTCAATTCGGCTTGGCAGCCTGCTTGGCTCGATCAAGATCGCATCGGGGGGACCGCAAAATCACGCGCCGCAATCAGGCGAGATCGCAGAACAGTTCGAAAAAGCCTTCGGCTATCGCTTCTAGCCGCAGCGCTCAATAGGTTCCAAGCCAGTTAAAACTTGCCGCCTGCAGTACGCGCAGGAAAATTTCGATCACGAGCGCGACGACAAGCGGCGAGAAATCGAAACGTCCGGCGCTGCCGAGGAGCCGCCGGATTGGCCTTAGCAGCGGTGCAGCCAGCGCATCGAACACCGGCAACACCGGCGAGAAGGGATTGATCCAGCTCAGCACCGCGCCGATCAGGATGACCAGAAACGCCACGTAGAGCAGCCATTTCACCGACCACACGAGCGCAAGCCCGAGAAAAACATCGGGCCCGGGCAGGCGCATGACGCCAAACAAGAGGCTGCTCAAGATCCCGAGCACGACAACGCAAAAGAGCGCAAGCAGATAGGCCGCGATGAGGCTTGACCAGTCGATGCCGCCCGTTGCCGGCACGACTCGTCGTAGCGGCCGAACGATCCAGTCGGTGAGCGCCATCACCATCTCGCCCAGCGGATTGCGCATGCTAATGCGCAGCCATTGCATCCAAAGGCGCAGCAAGCAGGCCCCAACGAACAGCGCGCCCAGCGTATCGACCAGCAGTTTGACGATTTCCAGGATCATGACGGGCCACAAAAAAGCGATCCCGCATTCTATCGCCTAGCAGGGTGACGTTAAAAAAGGCCCTGCAACTTGCGTTGCAGAGCCTCCTCGCACAGTTTCTGCGAGCTACCGACTGACAGCTCTACGGACGGCCGCCGGTCGGGAATGGCCAGGCTGCGGCCGGATTGAGTGCCGACTTCACACCCGGAGTAGCAGCGGTCGAGGGAACCGAGGGCACCGTCGGTGCTGGCATCGCAGGCTTTGCAACGGCCTTCTTTGCCACCACCGGCTTTGCAGCCGGCTTCTTCTTCGCAGCAGCCTTTTTCTTCGCAGGCTTTTTCGCAGCAGCCTTTTTCTTGGCAGGCTTCTTCGCAGCAGCCTTTTTCTTCGCAGGCTTCTTGGCAGCCTTCTTGGCTACCTTTTTCGCCGGCTTTTTCTTGGCGGCCTTCTTGGCGACCTTCTTGGCTGCGGGCTTCTTTGCAGCCTTCTTGGCGACCTTTTTGGCCGGAGCCTTCTTCTTCGCTACAACCTTCTTTGCTACCGCCTTCTTTGCGACCTTCTTAGCGGGAGCTTTCTTCGCGACTTTTTTCGCCGCGGGCTTCTTTGCTACCTTCTTGGCAGTTGCCATGATGATTTTCCTTCACGTGAAGTGACTAAGTACCAGGGTTTAGAGAAACCCGTCCGCCTTCAGCGCGCTGTCGGCGGAACGGATTATTCATCGGCGCACACAGCGGCTGGAGCACTGGCGACGCGTACTGCATTGCGTCGCTGGCGCCCGGCCGTAGCCTGGTTACGCTAATGAATTCGGCACTTGGCCCGCTGATTCGACCACTCGGCAACGTGCCAAACGGACGGATCAATCGGCCAAAAAAAACGCCGGCGTCAACGCCGGCGTTTGTATCTCGCACAAATGATTTTTGATTCGATTCGACGACGTGTTGTTTTTTTGCAGCAGATTGATTGCAAAACGAAGAGGGAATCAGGGCCTTGACCTGCAAAGAGCAGGATATCGGAATGCGTGTTCGAACTAGATGACTATGCATGCGCGCGAACGCTTTCGCTCCTTGACCAACTTCGTTGAACACATTGCGTTTCTCTCATCTCGGTGCGTTTCTTATTCCCAACTCAATGCACCACCGGTTTGATATTCAATCACGCGGGTCTCAAAGAAATTTCGTTCTTTCTTCAGATCGATCATCTCTGACATCCACGGAAACGGATTCTCCTCCTGAGCAAACAAGGGGTCAATACCTATTTGCTGGCAACGACGATTTGCGATGAAGCGAAGATAGCCCTTGAACATCGGCGCGTTGAGTCCGAGCACGCCGCGCGGCATCGTATCTTCGGCATACGCGTACTCGAGCTCGACGCCTTGCTTGAACAACTCGCGGATCTCGTCTTTGAACTCGGCAGTCCAAAGATGCGGGTTCTCGAGCTTGATGGTGTTGACCAGGTCGATGCCGAAATTGCAGTGCATCGACTCGTCGCGCAGGATGTATTGGTACTGCTCGGCGGCCCCGGTCATCTTGTTCTGGCGTCCGAGCGAGAGGATCTGGGTGAAGCCGACGTAGAAGAAAAGCCCTTCCATCAGGCACGAGAAAACGATCAGCGATTTCAACAATTTCTGGTCGTTCTCGACAGTACCGGTGGTGAATTGCGGGTCGGTCAGGGTGTCGATGAAGGGGATCAGGAATTCGTCCTTGGCACGAATCGAGGGTACCTCGCGATAGGCATTGAAGACCTCGCCCTCGTCAAGCGCGAGCGACTCGACGATGTACTGGTAGGCGTGGGTATGGATCGCCTCCTCGAACGCCTGGCGCAGCAGGTACTGGCGGCATTCGGGTGCCGTGATGTGACGGTAAGTGCCAAGCACGATGTTGTTGGCCGCAAGCGAATCGGCGGTGACGAAAAAGCCGAGATTGCGCTTTACGACACGGCGCTCGTCGTCGGTCAGGCCGTTGGGATTCTTCCACAACGCGATGTCGCGGGACATGTTGATTTCCTGCGGCATCCAGTGATTGGCGCAACCCGCGAGGTACTTTTCCCATGCCCATTTGTACTTGAAGGGCACGAGCTGGTTGACGTCGGTCTTGCCATTGATGATGCGCTTGTCAGCCGCGTTGACGCGCATTGCGGACTCGACGGCAGCGCCTTCCGGCAAGAGCGGCCGTGCCGCGACAAGCAACGCCTCGGCGCCTAGCCGCGATGGCACTTCTGGCGGGCTCGGACGGTAAGGCGGTGGGGTGTGAACTTCTTCATCCCAGGAGAGCATATCAATCCTCGTTACAAAAATGCGGGTTTGGACGGGCGCGGGTTACTGGCAGGCTTCGCATTCCTCAAAGCCATCATCGCCAGGTTTGAGCATGCACGCCACGCCCACGATCTCGGGTTCTGGCAGTGCCATCGATCCGCGTCCCTGTGCTTTGGGAACGCCGCCATCGACACTCACCGAATTCAGTTCGCCCCCCTGCCCGGTTGATTTCTCGGCACTCGATGCCGACAGCGTGCGCAGGTAATAGGTGGTCTTGAGTCCGCGCAGCCATGCCAGCTTGTAGGTGTCGTCAAGCTTCTTGCCCGACGCCCCGGCCATATAGATATTGAGCGACTGGGCCTGGTCGATCCATTTCTGCCGACGCGACGCGGCCTCGACCAGCCAGCTTGGTTCAACTTCAAACGCGGTGGCGTAGATGCGACGCAACTCGGCCGGCACGCGGTCGATCTTGGCCAGGCTGCCGTCAAAGAACTTCAGGTCGGCGATCATCACTTCGTCCCACAGGCCGAGCTTTTTCAGGTCGCGCACGAGGTAGTCGTTAACGATGGTGAACTCGCCCGACAGGTTCGATTTCACGTAGAGGTTCTCAAAGGTCGGCTCGATGCAGGCCGAAACGCCGATGATGTTGGAGATGGTGGCCGTGGGCGCGATGGCAACGCAATTCGAGTTGCGCATGCCGTATTTCGCGATGCGGGCACGCAGCGCCTGCCAGTCCATGGTTTCAGACTGGTCGACCTCGACGTAGCCGCCGCGCTCGGCAGCAAGCAGCTTGATGGTGTCTTGCGGCAGGATGTTGCGATCCCAAAGCGAGCCATGAAAGCTCGAATAGCGGCCGCGTTCGGCTGCCAGATCAGTCGATGCCCAATAGGCGTAATAGCACACGGCTTCCATCGAGCGATCGGCGAATTCGACCGCCTCCGTCGAGGCATAGGGCAGGCGCATGACGTGCAGGCAATCCTGAAAGCCCATGATGCCAAGCCCGACCGGACGATGCTTCAAGTTTGAATCGCGCGCCTTCTTGACGGCGTAATAGTTGATATCGATGACGTTGTCGAGCATGCGCATGGCGGTGCTGATGGTGCGCTTGAGCTTGGCGTGGTCAAGCGTTGCGCTGCCGTCCGCTTCCTTTTTCAGGTGGGCCACGAGATTGACCGAGCCGAGATTGCAAACGGCAATCTCGCTGTCGTTGGTATTCAGGGTGATCTCGGTGCAAAGATTGGACGAGTGCACCATGCCCACGTGCTGCTGCGGCGAGCGCAGGTTGCAAGGATCCTTGAACGTGATCCAGGGGTGTCCGGTCTCAAACAGCATCGAGAGCATCTTGCGCCAGAGCGTGGTCGCCGCGATTTTCTTGGCTGGCTTGATGTCGCCACGTTCGGCCTTGGCCTCGTAGGCGAGATAGGCCGCTTCAAAAGCCTTGCCGACCTTGTCGTGCAGATCCGGCACGGCCGAGGGCGAGAACAGGGTCCAGGCGCCGTTTTCCATGACCCGCTTCATGAACAGGTCGGGAATCCAGTTGGCCGTGTTCATGTCATGGGTGCGCCTGCGATCGTCACCGGTGTTCTTGCGCAGCTCAAGAAATTCCTCGATGTCGAGGTGCCAGGTCTCGAGGTAGCAGCACACCGCGCCCTTGCGCTTGCCCCCCTGGTTCACCGCCACCGCCGTATCATTGACGACCTTCAGAAATGGCACGACGCCCTGCGATTCACCGTTCGTGCCCTTGATGTGCGAGCCCATTGCGCGCACGGGCGTCCAGTCGTTACCCAGGCCGCCGGCGTACTTGGCAAGGAGCGCGTTTTCCTTGATGGCCTCGTAAATCCCGTCAAGATCGTCTGACACCGTCGTCAGGTAGCACGACGACAGTTGCGAATGGCGCGTGCCGGCGTTAAACAGCGTCGGCGTCGAACTCATGAAGTCGAAACTCGACAGGATTTCGTAGAATTCGACGGCACGCGCCTCGCGCTCGATTTCGTTTAGGGCAAGACCCATGGCGACGCGCATGAAGAAGGCCTGGGGCAATTCGATTCTGCGTCCGTCCTTGCTAAAGCCGTCGTTACGGTCAATCAGGAAGTAGCGGTCATACAGCGTCTGCAGACCGATGTAGTCAAACTTGAGATCGCGTTTGGCATCAAGCGCCTTGGCCAGAAGCACCAGGTCGTAGTGGGCAAGACGCTCGTCGAGCAACTCGGCTTCGATGCCGCGCTTGATGAATTTGGGGAAATACTCAGCATAGCGCTCAGCCATTTCTTCTTGCGCGACCTCAGCGCCGAGAACTTCCTGGCGTACGGTGTGAAGCAGCAGCCGGGCAGTGACTTTGCTGTAGGCTGGATCCTTCTCGAGCTGCGAGCGCGCAGCGAGGATTGCCGACTTGTGCACCTCTTCGATCGGCACGCCGTCGTAGAGGTTCTTGATGGTTTCGTCAACGATCGTCTGGGCACTGACGAATTCGCTCAGACCGTCGCAGGCCGCAGAGACAAGCGCGCGGATGCGCGCCGGGTCAAACAGGATGCGCATGCCATTTTCGGTCACGTGCAGCGGCGCCGGCTCGGACGAATTGCGTCGCGCTTGTGCCCGCTCCTGGCTTCTCGCCTCGCGATACAGGACGTAGGAGCGCGCAACTTCGTGCTCGCCGGTACGCATCAAGGCCAGTTCGACCTGATCCTGGATTTCCTCGATGTGCAGATTGCCACCGGACGGCATGCGCCTCATCAGGGTGGCCACGACGAGTTCGGTGAGACGCTCGACCAGTTCGCGGATGCGGGCTGACGCGGCGCCTTGCCCGCCATTGACGGCAAGAAAAGCCTTGGTCATGGCGACAGATATCTTGGCCGGCTCGAAATTGACCACCGCGCCATTGCGGCGGATGACCTTGTAATCGCAGAACTCAGCGCGCGTACCGGACAGGCCGCCAGACTGGTGTGCCGCAAGGGGTGGCATAACCGGGCCCTGGCCTGAGGAAAACTGGTTTGCACGTTGCATTACTACCTCCAGATCGCTGTTTCCAGCGTGTTGTTCTGAACACCGGCGAACGCTTGCCGATGTTCCTCGCGGGGCTGGCAAATTGCCTGCGAGCCTCGCGCAAATAGATGAAAAAAAGAGGGTCTACCGCGAGTGCCCGCCGAGCCACCAAGATGGCATCGGAACTCCTCGACAATAACGCTTGCGGTGCACGTCCCCTGAGGCTTAACCACTATATGTAGTGGTAGAAGGCTCCCTGACTACTAATTCTAGTGGCCGCAGGCGCGCTGCGCAAGAAGTGTTTTTAGGTTTTTTCACAACGTCATCCACCTCTTGTCCACAGCCTGTGCACCGCAGCATGAGGTTTGTCCACCCGCTATCCACAGGCCATCCACAGAGAAAGCGAGCGGCTTGCGATGCGGTGTGAGCGAGCACTTCCAATCAGGACTTGGCGCCACCCAAAGGCGAACGCATGCGGCGCAGGGTCGGCGCAGAATCGAGCAGCTTTTGCCAATCGAATCCGGGACCGGGATCGGTCTTCCTCGAAGGCGCGATTTCGCTATGCGCAGCAACCGCAAAGATGGGAAACCGCGCCGTCAGCGCGGCGCTCACGCCGATCAACGCGTCATATTGGGCGTTGGTGAAGATGTCGCTATCGATGCCTTCAAGTTCGATGCCCACCGAAAAATCGTTGCACCGCTCGCGACCCTCAAACGCCGATACGCCGGCATGCCAGGCGCGCTTTAGGCATGAGACGAACTGTACCGTCTCGCCATCGCGCCTGATCAGGAAATGCGCCGAGACGCGCAAGGGTGCGAGATCCTCAAAGGCGGGATGCGAGCTGCAATCAAGGGTGTTGGTGAAGAGTTCAAGAATCGCGTTGCCGCCAAACTCGCCAGGCGGCAGCGAGATGCTGTGCACGACGAGAAGATCGATCGAGGCATGCAGCGGGCGGTCATCAAAGTTGGGCGACTGCACGCGTCTTGCGCCCAGGAGCCATCCCTCGCCGTCAATCGCCTGCGCCTTGGCGCTCAACTGATATCGAGCCGCTGCATGCGATAGCGCAGCTGGCGAAAGGTGATGCCAAGCAGCTCGGCTGCAGCCGTGCGGTTATATCGGGTCTGCGCGAGCGCCTTTTCGATCACTTCGCGCTCGATGCGGTCAAGATGCTCGGGAAGACTGCCGGAAAATCCGAGCACCCCAGGCGGCGGTGCCGGCTCGCTAAAGGCGTCTTCGATGGCGCGTTCGGGACTTGGGTGGGCCGCGTCATAAGACGGCGACGATAGCGCCTCGGTTGCCGCGAGTTGGAGATCCTGTGCGTCGATCAGGTCCGATTCCACAAACGCCGCGCTGCGCTCAAGAATGTTGCCAAGCTCGCGCACATTTCCCGGAAACGTGTAGCCCGCGAGCTTGACCGTGGCAGCCGACGATAGCTTTAACTGCGGCGCCATTTGCGACAGCAGATGGCGCGCGAGCAGCGGAATATCCTCGGCACGCTCACGCAAGGGCGGAATGCGGATGTCGATGACGTTGAGCCGATAAAACAGATCCTGCCGGAAAAGACCCTGGGTCACGCGCTGCGAGAGATTCTGATGGGTGGCGCTGACGAGGCGGACATCAACCGTCTCCTCGGCCATGCCGCCAACGCGCCGGACTGAGCGCTCCTGGATGGCCCGCAACAGCTTGACTTGCATGGCGAGCGGCAAATCGGCGACCTCGTCAAGAAACAGCGTGCCGCCAGCTGCCGTCTGGAAGTAGCCCTCGCGGTCGCTGTCGGCACCCGTGAAGGCGCCTTTTCGATATCCGAAAAATTCGGCCTCCATCAACTGTTCCGGAATCGCGCCGCAGTTGACCGCGACAAACGGACCTGTCCTGCGTCCGCTGCAATCGTGGATGGCCCTTGCGACGAGCTCCTTGCCGCTGCCCGATTCGCCTGAGATGGCCACCGGCGCCTGCGAGCGCGATACCCTGCGAATCAGTGCCCGGACATCGCGCATGGCCTGCGAATCGCCAAGAAGTCGATCAAGCGTCGAGCTTTGTGCGACGGCTTGTGGGCCGCCCTCCCCGGCCCGCGCTGGCGCCGCCTGGGTCGACTGCACCGCCGAGAGCACCAGCTGGCGCAGGTGCTCGAGCGACACCGGCTTTGACAGATAGTCAAAGGCGCCTGCCTTCAGTGCCGCAACCGCATTGTCGGTGCTGCCATAGGCGGTCAGTACGGCAACCGGCGTGCCGGGATGTTCATGCGCGATGGCGGCGACCAGGTCCATGCCGCTGCCATCGGGCATGCGCATATCGGTCAGACACAGCGCATAGCTTCTTTTGGCAAGCGCTGCGCGTGCATCGCTCACCGTCGCCGCACTGTCGACGTCAAGTCCCATGCGCACCAGGGTCAATTCAAGCAGTTCGCGCAAATCGGGTTCATCGTCCACCACCAGGACGCGTGGAATCTGCTTGCCCGTGCTGCCTGAGTGCGACGAATTAGTCATGCGTCGTTCCCCGAATTTGCGGTTGCAAGGCAGTCATGGCACGGTCCCGGCCGCATTCACCACGAAGCCCCCCTTTTTTGATTCATCGATGTTTGGCACGTAGCCAAGTGTCGCACCGTTTGCAAGACAGAGTTCACGCGCCAGATAAAGTCCAAGGCCGGTACCGCGATGATGCGTCGTAAAAAACGGCTCGAACAGGTGCTGTCGTGTTTTTGCGTCAATGCCGGCACCGTCGTCCTGAACGATCAGCTCGATGCGCTCGGTTGCGCGCTGCACGTGCCCCGATCCGTCGGCGGCGTTGCCAAGCAGTGGCAGCACGGGTACAACCACAATCGAGATACTGCCAGGCGCCTTGCTGGCATAGCGGAAGGCATTTTGCAGCAGATTGACCAGCACCTGGCGCAGGTGCTCCTCGTTGAAACTCAGCATCGGTGAGCCATAGATCGAGACTTCGACGATCGGCCCGTCCTTGGCATGCTCGCGATGGAACTCCTCGAGAATCTCGTTGACCAGCCGACGCACGTCGACCTCATCGACGTTGGCCGGGCCGCGCCGCGACAGCTGCAGAATATTTTGCACGATTCGGTCGAGCCGCCGCGTGTTCTCGTTGATGATGTGAAGCAGCCTGCGATCGGCATCGATTTGGCTGCCCTCGGCGAGCAACGAACTGGCGTGGCTGATGGCAGCCAGGGGGTTGCGGATTTCGTGGGCGATACTTGCCGTCAGGCGTCCCATCGATGCCAGCTTGAGTTGCTGGGCCAGCTCGTCCACGCGCTGCAGATCTTCAAGGAACACGACGAAATCCGCCGAGTTTCCGGATTCCATGTTGGGCGCAGCAAAGCGTCCGCGCAGCCGATCGCTGCCAATTGACGCATCGCCGATATCGGTTGCGACCGAAACCTCGAACGTCTGCGCAGCCGCGCCAAGCCTGCGCCAGGTGGCAAAATGTTCAAGGATCTGTTGCGCGACCGGATGACTGTCCCAGGCTTCGCTGATCAGGGCGTCCGGATCGGCGACACGCAAAAGCCTGGCCGCGGCCGGATTCAAGGCGCGCGGGTGACCATCGCCAGACAGGATCAAAACGCCGTCTTGCATGTCGGCTACGACCAGGCGATTGATTTCGATCTGGCTTTGCAAATCTTCGAAGCGGGCTTTGGCGATGCGCTCTTGCGCAATGACGCGCGCGGCAAGACGGTTCATGACCATCGCCAGCGTGAAATAGGCGATGCCATAAACACCCGCCTGGATCGTGATCGGCGAGGAGATTTCCGCGGTCGTGACGCTGCGCAGCACGGTCTCGGCGAGAATGGCCAGGGCACACACTGCAGCGAAAAACGCGGCAAAAAGCGGCGGCGTCAGAATCGCCGTGCCCGCGATCGGGAGCAAGAACAGCACGGCAATTCCGCTTCGCGTGCCTTCGCTTGCATGCAACATGACAGTCAGTGCCACGACATCGAGCACCAGTTGCGCGCCGAGCTGAAAGTAAAAACCCTGTTGCCGGCTCAATGCAAAATACGCGAGCAGCGTGCCCAGCACGGCATAGACGATCGCGGTACGCAGGAACAGCGAAAAATCGGATGCGCCGAAATCGGTCGCCGTGCCGAAGATCAGCACTGCACCGAGGAGCACAGCTGCAATCACCAGCCGCGTCAGGCTGAAATAGCGCAGCGAAACCCAAAAGGTCGAACTCGGCTGTGGTAGTTCCCGGCTAGTGAGGCTCAGCATGACCACGGCGACGGTGCGCCTCACTGCAAAAGGCAAGACCGCCCTTTGCAATCACGATTTCGTCTTCGGGAATGAAAACCCCGCATAACGCGCACGCCCGCACGGGCTTTGCCGGCGCAACGACGCGTGCTGAAGCAGTCGCGGCTTCCTCGCGCACGGTGCGGCGCTCGTCCTGGCGCTGGCGCTTGAGATAAGCATAGACGAGCACTGCGGCTGCGATCAAGACGAACAGGCGGGCCATCGGCACTAGACGCGGTGCAGAATCACTTCGAGCACGAAGCGGCTTCCCGCGTAGGCAAGAAACAGCGCCAGAAAACCCGCCAGCGTCCAGCGGATCGCAGCGCGGCCGCGCCAGCCATAGCGGGCCCGGCCAGCCAGGAGCGCACCAAAAATGATCCAGGAAACGGCGGTGAAGACGGTCTTGTGATCGAAGCTTAGCGGCCGGTGAAAAAGCTCCTCGGAGAACACGATGCCGGTCAAAACCGTCAGGGTCAACAAGGCAAAGCCGAGCGCGACGATGCGAAAAAGTACGCGTTCCATCGATAGCAAGGGCGGCAGCGGCCCGAGCAACGCGCGCTGCACGCGCGCCCAGAGCGTGTCGCTTTGCGGCTGCAGGGCATTGCCATGCAGCCAGCGATCAAGGGCAGCCATGACGAGCGCCTGCAGTGCTGCGATGGTCAGAAGTCCGTAGGCCATCAGCGCCACCACCAGGTGGGCGTCGAAGGCGGGGTTATGAACCGTCCCCTCACTTGCCGCAGCAGCAGCAAGGATGCGCGATCCCGGGAACCATAGCGGCAACGCCGCGCAGAGCGCAGCAAGCGGCAGGAGCAGCAACCTGATGCTGGCGACTTCGAAATAGAAGCTCTCGAACCACAACACGGCAACCGCCAGCCAAAGCGTTGCCGAGAGGCCGAGGGCAAAGCCAAAGCGCCAGCCCTCGCCATCGGCGAAGGTGCTTTTGAGCAGCCAGAAATGTGCGACCCACAGTGCGGCAATCAGAAGACGCTCGCCCGCGGCAAACCCGACCCTGGGGCTCGCGCGGAACTCGGGGCCGGCCAGCGCCGTTCTCGAAAATGCGGCCGGAGCCATCTCGAACCAGGCCCAGGTGGCCATGCCGAGGTACCCAAGAGTGACCGCTGCATAGAGTAAAATAATCATCCAACGAGTTTACACCAGCGGCTTCGTACCGAAGCGATCGCGCGCCCCCCATTCCCATGCTGGATAACCTGTCGCAGCGCTTGGCCCGAGTCGTGAAAACGATGCGCGGCGAAGCCCGCATCACCGAAGCCAACACGCAGGACATGCTGCGCGAAGTGCGCATGGCGCTGCTTGAGGCAGACGTCGCCCTGCCGGTCGTGCGCGAGCTGATTGCGCGCGTCAAGGAAAAGGCGCTTGGCGCTGACGTCGTTGGCAGTCTATCGCCCGGCCAGGCACTCGTCGGTGTCGTCCAGCGGGAACTGACGGCGATCATCGGCGGCGATCTCGGCCCGGACGCGGGCGCGCTGAACCTCAACGTCACGCCACCTGCGGTGATCCTCATGGCGGGGCTGCAAGGCGCAGGCAAGACCACCTCGGCGGGCAAGCTTGCGCGCCTGCTCAAGGCCGACAAGAAGAAGGTCCTGGTGGTCTCGTGCGACGTCTACCGCCCGGCCGCCATCGAACAGCTCAAGACGCTCGCGCAACAGGTCGGCGTCGATTTTTTCTCCTCGGACTTAAACGAGAAACCGGTGGCGATCGCGCTTGCCGCGCTCGATTGGGCGAAAAAGCATTACCACGACGTGCTCATTGTCGATACCGCCGGCCGCCTTGCCATCGACGAAGCCATGATGGCGGAAATCGCTGCATTGCATGGCGCTCTAAAGCCGGCCGAGACCCTCTTCGTCGTTGACGCCATGACCGGCCAGGATGCGGTCAATACCGCACGCGCCTTCGCCGACGCCCTGCCGCTCACGGGTGTCGTTCTGACCAAGCTCGATGGCGATGCCCGTGGCGGCGCGGCCTTGTCAGTCAGGCACATCAGCGGCAAGCCGATCAAGTACGTCGGCGTCTCGGAGAAGCTCGATGGCCTCGATGTGTTTCATCCCGATCGCATGGCCCAGCGCATCCTTGGCATGGGTGATATTTTGGCGCTGGTCGAGGAAGCGCAGCGCAACGTCGACATGGGCGAGGCGCAAAAGCTCGCGCAAAAACTCAAGTCAGGCAACCGCTTTTCGCTTGAGGATTTCAAGAGCCAGTTGCAACAGATGAACAAGATGGGAGGCTTCTCGGGGCTCATCGACAAACTGCCTGCCCAGATGCAGGCCAAGGCGAGCGGCGCCGATCTGGGTCGCGCAGAACGCGAGACGCGCCGGATGGAAGGCATCATCAACTCGATGACGATGCAAGAGCGCGAAAAGCCGGAATTGATCAAGGCTTCGCGCAAGCGTCGCATCGCTACCGGGGCGGGCGTGCCCGTACAGGAAGTCAACCGCCTGCTCAAGCAGTTCGAACAGATGCAAACGATGATGAAGCAGATGCAAAAAGGCGGCCTGGCCAAGATGATGCGCGGGCTGCGCAACCTTCCTGGCATGCGCTAGGCATTGCCGCTTCAGGTCGCGGTCCGCGCTGCCGCAGGTGCGCCAGGCTTTGGCTGGTACTCCCACTTCTTCCATGCCGCGAGCACCATGTTTGGGTACTGCTCCTGGCCCAGCGAGCCGTTGTAGCGGCCAAGCGCGCGAAAAAGATTGCCCTCTTCGATGTCCAGGTAATGTCGCAGGATGACGCAGCCAAAGCGGATGTTCACGCGCATGTCGAAAAGTTTTCTCGCGTCGCCATCGCCGATCAGGTCGGCCCAGAAGGGCATCACCTGGGTCAGGCCGCGCGCGCCTGCAGCACTCACCGCGTATTTCCTGAAATTCGATTCGACCTGGATCAGTCCAAGCATCAGCGCCGGGTCAAGCCCGGCGCGCTTGGCCTCGTAGTACACCGTCTCCAGAATGTCTTTCCTGACCAGAAAATTCGGCTGGCGGCTTTTCAGTCGTTCCGACATTTCGCCTAACCACTCGAGATAGGCGAGCCTGTCGGCGTAATCGCCAAAGGTGACGCGCGGTGGCTCGCTGCTGGCAATCGCCGAGGACAGCACGGTGCGCACCTCGACGGACAGGGGCTCGTACTGCTGCGCCCCGGCCTGCGCAGACGCGGTAAATCCCGCAAAAAGCAGAAGCGCCAGGACACGCGCCGCGCTATGTGTTGGCAAGCCCACTGAGTCTTGTCTCGACAAGGTTCGCGAGCTCATCAAGTGCGACTTGCTCGGTGACGCCAACGCGGCGCACGGTGACCTCGACTTCTTTGCTGGCGAGGCCGCGCTCGCCCACCGTCACGCGCAAGGGCACGCCAATTAACTCCCATTCGGCGAACATGACCCCCGGACGCTCATCCCTGTCGTCGATGATGACATCGATGCCGTGCGCCTTCATCTGCTGGTAGAGCTCGCTCGCTGTGCGCCGCACAATATCGCTCTTGCCCCAGCCGATGGGACAAATGACGACCTCAAAAGGCGCGATGGCACGCGGCCAGATGATGCCGCGTTCGTCATTGTTCTGCTCGATTGCAGCGCCAACCGTGCGCGTAACGCCAATGCCATAGCAGCCCATCTCGAAAAGCTGGCTGCGGCCGTTTTCGTCAAGAAAGGTCGCCTGCATGGCGCTCGAGTAGGTCGTGCGCAACTGGAAGATATGGCCGACCTCGATGCCGCGACAGATCTTCAGCGTGCCCTTGCCGTCGGGAGAAGGATCGCCTTCGACGACATTGCGCAGATCGGCGACGCGCGGCTCGGGCAGATCGCGCCCCCAGTTGACACCCGTGAGGTGGAAATCAGGCTGGTTTGCTCCGGTCACGAAGTCGCTCATCTGCGCGACGCTGCGATCGGCCAGCAACGCCACCGGCTTGACCGTATCCAAAGGACCGAGATAGCCCGGGCGCGTGCCAAAGTAGTCGATGATCTCGGCCTCGGTGGCAAAGCGGAATTTGGCCAGGCCGTCGATCTTTCTGACCTTGAGTTCGTTCATTTCGTGATCGCCGCGCAAAAGCAACAGCCACACCTTGGGCCCATCTTCACCCTCTGTGGTCAGCACAATTGATTTCACGGTGCGCACAAGCGGCAGTCCAAGCAGCGCTGCGACGTCCTCGCACTTGGACTTGCCAGGCGTAGCCACCCGCACCAGCGGCTCGGCTGGCGCTGCCCGCACACCCGCGGGCGCGACCGCCTCGGCGAGTTCCACGTTCGCTGCAAATTCCGAATCGTCGCAATAGGCAATTGCATCTTCGCCGGAATCCGCAAGCACATGAAATTCGTGCGAGCCCGTCCCGCCAATGCTGCCGTTATCTGCGGCGACGGCGCGAAACTTGAGCCCGACGCGAGAGAAAATCGCGCCGTAGGCGTCGTACATCTTGCGATAGCTGACCTGCAGCCCGGCGAAGTCGCGGTCAAACGAATAGGCATCCTTCATGGTGAATTCGCGGCCCCGCATGACGCCAAAGCGCGGCCGGATTTCATCGCGGAACTTGGTCTGGATGTGAAAGAAGTTGATCGGCAGCTGCTTGTAGCTTTTCAGCTCGCGGCGGCCAATATCGGTGATCACCTCCTCGGACGTCGGCTGCACCACAAAGTCGCGATCGTGCCTGTCCTTGATGCGCAAAAGCTCCGGGCCATAGTCGTTCCAGCGCGCCGATTCCTGCCACAATTCAGCCGGCTGGACCATCGGCATCAGGAGCTCTATGGCATCGGCGCGCTGCATCTCTTCGCGGACGATGGCTTCGAACTTCTGGATAACGCGCAAGCCCATCGGCATGTAGATATAAATGCCACCTGCCAGGCGCCGGATCAATCCGGCCCTGAGCATCAGTTGATGGCTTACTACTTCGGCGTCTGAGGGGGCTTCCTTGAGGGTAGAGATGAAAAAGCGTGACGCACGCATCTAGGTGATTTTATTGCTTGAAGTGACAAGCAAGAGTCTGGTTATAATCAATTAATTCTAACGGATTGCAGGCTGACCGACATGTTGGATAGAGAGGGTTTTCGCCCCAACGTCGGCATAATTCTGGCGAATGCCAGAAACGAAGTGTTTTGGGGCAAGCGGATCCGCGAGCATTCCTGGCAGTTTCCGCAGGGCGGTATCAAGCACGGCGAGACGCCTGAACAGGCCATGTATCGCGAGTTGCGCGAGGAGATCGGGCTTGCGCCTGATCATGTGCGCATCGTCGGTCGCACGCGTGACTGGCTGCGCTACGAGGTCCCTGATCAGTGGATTCGCCGCGAATGGCGCGGCAGCTACCGGGGTCAAAAGCAGATCTGGTTTCTGTTGCGGCTGGTTGGCCGCGACTCCGACATCAGCCTGCGTGCGACCGACCACCCCGAATTCGACGCCTGGCGCTGGCACGATTACTGGGTGCCGCTAGACGCGGTGATCGAATTCAAGCGCGAGGTATACAGTCAGGCTCTCAATGAACTTTCCAGGCTTCTCTTTCGCAAGTCGGACCAAACGCGCTTTCTTCGCCAGCACACGCGGCAAGGCGCAAAAAGCAGCGCGAATTCGGAGCTCCAGGCCGATTTGCAGCCCAGCGCCCCGAGCGGTCCGGCAGGCTAGGCGACTTTTCGCGTTCTTGGGCCTGTTGCTGTTGGGCGCGATGCCGCTTGCGCAGGCCAGCGTCTTTGACGATGTCTTTGGCAATGAGGACAAGAACTGGGTCGAGGTCCCGCCGGCTATTCCCGCGCCGCCCGAAGATGGCGATCTGATCCCGTTCTTCGTCAGTTCGGCGAGCAGCTTTCGCTTCGCCATCGACCAGAAATCGCTGTCCATCGGTACCGATGGCGTGGTCCACTACACCCTGGTTGCGACGAGCAAGGAGGGCGCGCGCAACGTCAGTTTCGAAGGCATCCGCTGCCATACGCGCGAGTACAAGGTCTACGCCTATGGCGAGGGCAATGGCAGTTTTACCGAGCGCATCGATCCGACCTGGAAGCACATCGACGAAGCGGTCGCCAACCGCGATCGGGCCGCGCTGCTCAAGGATTACCTGTGCCCAAACGGCGTTCCACTGCGCGTGGCAGAGATCGTCGAAAGACTCAAGCAGCGACCCTACAAGTCGATCCCGCAGTAGCTATAGCAGAACAAAATTGTCGCGGTGGATAAGTTCGGGCTCCTCGATGAAGCCGAGGATGCGCTCGATATCCCCCGAGGCGTGTCCCGCGATGCGCCGCACCTCACCGCTGCCGTAGTTGACGATTCCCCGTCCGATGGCACGCCCGTCCTGCGTGCGGCAGTCGATCACGTCTCCTCGCGTGAACTCCCCGACAATGCCTTTCACGCCGACAGCAAGCAGGCTGCGGCCACCGGATTGGAGCGCGTTTGCTGCGCCCTCGTCGAGGATGACAGCGCCTGCGACCTGCAAGTGATCCGCCATCCATTGCTTTCTCGCCGACACGCGCGTGAGGCTCGCGCTTAGCCTCGTTCCGACCGGCTCGTCGCGCGCGAGCCGCATCAGCACATCGCTCTCGCGGCCAGAAGCGATGACGGTGCTTGCGCCGCCCATGGCGGCGCGCTTGGCGGCAAGAACCTTGGTCAGCATGCCGCCGCGACCGACAACGCTCCCGGCGCCTCCGGCCATGGCTTCAAGTTCCGCATCTCCGGCACGGCCGCGCGCAATCAGGACCGCGCCTGGCACGCGCCTCGGGTCGGCGTCAAAGAGCCCCGCCTGATCGGTCAGGATCACAAGCAGATCGGCTTCAAGCAGGTTCGCAACCAGTGCGCCCAGGGTGTCGTTGTCGCCGACCTTGATCTCATCGGTGATCACCGTGTCGTTCTCGTTGATGATCGGCACGACGCCGAGTTGCAACAGCGTCAGGAGCGTCGAGCGGGCATTGAGGTAGCGCACCCGGTCAGCGAGGTCGGCGTGGGTCAAAAGGATCTGCGCGCAGTTAAGGCCGTGCGGCGCGAATGCACTCTGGTAAGCCTCAACCAGACCCATTTGTCCAACTGCTGCTGCCGCCTGGAGTTCGTGGATTTGTGCCGGTCTCGCAGTCCACCCGAGGCGCTTGATGCCTTCTGCAATGGCGCCACTACTGACCAGTACACATTCGATGCCGATTTCGCGCAAGAGCACGATCTGGTTGACCCAGGCCGCAATCGCCTTGCGATCGAGTCCGCGGCCATCGTCGGTGACAAGGCTGCTGCCAACCTTGACCACCCAGCGCAGTCGAGGAGTGCCCGGTTTACTCACACCTAGACGTCGATCGGCTTGAAACGCGGATCGTCCGGATCGAGCGCAGAAGACGTTTCTTCATCGTCGGGCTCGAGCGCACGGCTGGCCCTGTCCCGGGCGCGGATTTCCTGGTATATGGCGCGAACCAGCGGCTCGCAGCCAGCGCGCGTCAGTGCCGATATCGCGTAGACCGGTCCGCTCCACGCGAAGCGTTTGACGAAATCGGCGACGCGCGCCGCGCATTGCTCGGCATCGATCATGTCGATCTTGTTGAGCACCAGCCAGCGCGGTTTTTGCGCCAGTTCCGGGTCGAACTTTTCCAGCTCGAGAACGATATCCCTGGCGTCCTGGACGGGATCGGTGTCCTCGTCA
>Ga0116229_10001968_pt1 | contig 32818 bp, 30 predicted proteins | sample S1TSphgellanicum_3_FD_87313 | JGI IMG/M metagenome (GOLD analysis project Ga0116229, IMG submission 87313) | Host-associated microbial communities from peat moss isolated from Minnesota, USA - S1T2_Fc - Sphagnum magellanicum MG | ecosystem: Host-associated > Plants > Peat moss > Unclassified...
AAAGCCATGAGTGATCCGAACCCAAGTTTAATTTTAAAATCAGATAAATAAATATGTAATTTCTACATTTTATTTTTCCCCAGAATAAATTTGGATCAAGACATTGCAGTCAGGGCTACGCTATTTTAGGCCTTCTCGATACTTCCCATTAATTGTGAGGAATCTGCCTTGGTAGCTGACATGGCCCGGGTATCAACCACAGCCCGGGTATTATCCATCCAAGCAGATTCGACCTAAATATGTATGTATGTATGTATGAGTGCAATTGAAAGGGCTTTCTTTCCTTCCCCACAGCTTTGGCATTTTGTGAGTAAAAACCTTCAACAATCAAGTTGTGAGGCAAATTTGCAGTATAGTAGACAATCACCATTAGTTCGATAGTGCATGTTTTACTTATTGTTCACAGATCCGGTAGTTCTGAGCATGCATCCAAAGTGAGTTATGTAGTATAAAACGTCTTCTCTCAGAAACATATTCCAGTAAAATGCAAGCCAAGCAAAACTATTACAAAGAGTGTCTACCAGAGTATCAATTTGGGCAAAACTTGTGATTGCTGCATACAGACCATGATACATGGATTCATGGTGTGTAAGATTGGGTGAAATTCTCTTTATATCAAAGACATTCCACAGAGGCCAATTTCTCCTGTCAATAGTGGGCAGCATCAGGGTGCACTAGAATCAAAATCAGGTTCAGAGAAGCTCAAATCAAACTCCTTCCTGTCAATTGGACATACCAACTCTGGCGTCACTGTGGTAACATATATATATGTGTGTGTGTGTATATATATATCTCTAATAAAACTGGCTCTTTAGAATGGTCAAACTATGTGTCTCGTCTTGTCCTGCGACGAGTTGCTGCTGGTTCATCCTCTCCCTCAATCTCCCCTGCTGGCTCTTGACTATCTTCCTCGACAACAGCCTCCTCCTTAGTGGCCACTGCATCATCAGGAACCACAAGATCTTCTTTCTTGATCTCCTCCACAGACACCTGTAAACATACCACTCATAAGAAGCCTGGTCTCCAAATCACAATCTGGATCTCAAATGGGGAAGAACTCGCCAACTAATGGGTGTAGAAACTGTGCAAAGGTGTTTCTAGCAAATGCAAAAAAGTTACCATGAAGACAGGCAGTGGCACACAAATCATGAAGACACAATCACCTAACTAACAAGATTTGTGAATAAGAGGAGAGTATTGTGTAGGACTTACTACAGGTGGGGATTTCTTTTTCCCGAAAAGGAGGCTGTAGAGCAAGGTAAGTAAGATAATTGGAATGGTTGCTAGAATGCTAAATGTCACCGTTGTATTCTTCTCACCCTTTGCAAGCAACTCCTGCAAAAGAGCCCATCCAAAAAATTATCAGCCAGCAATCTCAACACACACAACTACATTCAGACTCCACAATGCTGCTGTACAAGAGAACATGATGTCTGCAACTGAAGTCTGCAAGATCGATGGAAAATGTACTTACATCTATTTGTGACTTGTAATTGGCAAGGAATGGTAAATCCGCAATCTTGTACAAAACCTCAAACACCTTTGCCTGAGAGACACCAAAAATAGCACCCTCAGTCATGTTAGTGGAGAGACCTAAAATTCAGTCAGATCCAGACTGGTCTACTGGATTGGAAGCCCAACACTGCAAGACCAGGGCTGTATGTGAAATGCTTGTAAAATCACAAAAGTTAAATGCTAGACTCAGAAATGATTTGTGCACAAATCACAAGTTCAGAAGTTATCATCTTCCAACATACCTTGATGCCATCCAAAGCTGACAGCTTTCCTGGGTCATCCAACTTGACTTCTGCTGCCTCTTTCTCCTTCTCTGCATCAAACTTTGGTTTCCAAGTTTTCTCTCTGTATTCTGTGGCCGCAGCTTCATCATGAGACACCAAGACATTATCAAACAAAATGCCATCCTGCATTGTCCAGATCTCAATGCCGATGGCAGCAATAGGCTCAAGGTTGGGCTTCTCCAGTTCAAAGTACTCAGGGTTAGGGATCTGCTGGGGTGCCCAGATGCCCTGGTATTCTGGGTTGTCAATCAACGGAGCCCTCCATTTGCCCTTGTAAGCTGGGTTCTTCTTAGTTGGACGTGTCCATTCACCACAACCAGGTGCCTCCTCACATTTGGGGTTGCTGATCTTGGGTGGCTCCCATTCTCCATCTTCTTCATCATCCCAATCCTCAGGCTTGACTGCATCTAAGTCATCAACTTCATCTGGCTCATCATCCAGCCAGCCCTGCAAGTTCAGCAACACATGTGAGTTGGGGCGGGTGCTGCCACCAGATAGGATGGGCATGAGACATTTGGAAAACACAACCATGGGACTGCAGAGGAAACTCCACAATGCTTTGAAGGTAGCATTAGTATGAGTGAACTGACATTGCACAACCTCATGATTATCCCCAACCAAGTGTCAAAGATTCAGAAATATGCATATCGACAATAGGCGGATATCTATATGCAAAAACAGCACATTGTAACCAAACCCTTGCAGCTCAGATTTTCCAGACCTTGCCACACAAAGTGCCGGAACTCATCAAGGATTGCTTATTGCAATTTGCAGAGAGTATCAGTTAAACCACTGTAACAATGGACTTTGGAGAAAACATGTCCAGAACTCTACCAGCAGACCACCAAAAAAACAAGAATGTACATGTAATAGACTACAGGGAAACCCTAAAATACCACTTTGAAGGTAACCACTATGTCTGTCCCAACCAAGATAAAACAAACATGACTCTCCTCATATGTCAACTTGAGGATTGCACATTTACCTCTGGCTTCTCAGCATCCTCATCTTCAATCTCTTTGGGTGCTTCCTCATCCCAGTCATCAGGCTTCGAAGCTTCAGGATCTGGAATCTTGGCCCGATCATCCCAATCTTCAGGTTTCTTGTCCTCAGGATCTGGAATTGTTTCTGGAGGAACTACTGTAGGGTCAAAGTCATTGGAGAGTAAATTTGCTGTCTTTTTCTCCTCACCATCAATCAAAATCTTAAGAGTGTGATCAGGATAGATGACTGCAGTGTAGACGTGGGAGAGCTTATCATTGATTATCATGGGAGGGTTTGTGAGGTGATGCTCCACATATTTTCCAGTTTTAGGGTTTTTGTGGCGGAAAATGAAGTGCACTTTGTTAGTAGACCCACACTTGTCTGGCCCAAACATGATAGAATATGGGGATTCATTATTGAAATCACTTGGTGTCCAGCCTGCTGCCTGTAATGGTCAAGTCACATGATCAGCATCAGCATTGTGTTCCGATGCCTTCCGGCTTGAGCAAAATGAAAAATCAAAGGGATATTGCAACTGGCAATGCAACCTTATAGATACAGAAACATTAAATATTGCATATTTGACAGGTCCAAAATACCATCATTACAGCACTACAGATTTCATTGCTGCGATTGCTTCACAACCTACGCAGTCAGCAACATGCATCATTACTCTGGTTTGATTTTCAAATGCCAGCACAGTGGCAACCTACCTGTGGCAGAAGGTACTTCAAGTAAGCACCACCACATTCTAGTCCTTTCTGTAAACGCAGATCATACTGAAGCACCACAGTGTTATCTGTGGGATTAACCTCCTCGGGTAGATCAACAGCAATACCATACTTCTTTGCTGGCTGACTTACTAATAAGCCATAATCCTCGTGACCCTCACTCTTTTCATACTTCCATTTGCCTGTTCCAGACCAGGACAAGACAAAAACGTCAATTGCAGACTCATCAACCCCAAACCCATTTCCAGTTAAAACCTCAGATAGAGGCACTCTCCAAAAAGAGAAACAGTTAGAAATTTTGCAGAAAACCAAGAGTAGAGACCATGCACACAGTTGAGGAACAAAAAAGAAAAACGAGGAGTACACCTACAACTTGAAAGAAACGAGACATAGATTTCAAAAATCATTACTGCTGTACACTCTTCTTAAGGCTTAGCACCTAAAATCATGGGTTAACAAGGTTCTCAGTATGTTACCTCCATAGTCACTACTCTGAGAGACAATCCAGCGACCATCCCAGTTCTCATCAAAGGAGTCATAAAATATCTGAGAAAAAACACAATAAAATCACCACCTCAGTAGCAGAGGATTACCCAGAAAACTATCCAAAAAACAAATGCAATTCACTATCAACATGTTCTCCGACACATAACTAGTGCACGACTTTGGTTGCCCAGTTCTTCCTATCACAACAAAGAACACAAGAACTGGCCCAAGAAAGAGAAGCACAGTTGCACCTTGCCATTCAAATAGAGAAGGCAAAGATGTCCTTCGGATGTCAGACCTTGCCGTGAGTACTACTATTACCACGAGGCCTTAAAACATTCAACTTCAGCCTAATGAGGACATAAAAAGAACGGTTCTTCAAACGGTTCAAGCATGCCAAAAACTTCGCTACCAAACTTGCACAATAACTGGAGTCCAGAACAGATCTTTGAAGTCACTGAGAACCGATACGATAAAAGACTGAGATAACAAGCTCGAGAAGAAGTTCTGCCAAGCTACAGAGCTTAAGCTCGGGACAAAAGACCGGAAGTCTAAGGAAAATTCCGGGCTACGCTTTCTTGACATTCTCACAACAAAACCACAGATCAACTACCTACTAAAGAATACTCACATCACAGCAAACAGATTCCGAAGTCAGCCACATCTCTCTCAAACCTCAAACCCTACATTACAGCGGAGGACCGCTTGGGGTGGAGGGGAGGAGACAACCGGACAAAAAAAAAGAAAAAAAAAACACTTACAGTATCCGATGACGAGGCCACGAAGAGCACACCGCAGCAACTCAAAACAACGCCAAAGAGCAGAAGCGATCTCGCAATCGCCATCATCAGCAACCAGAGCCAAGAACAACGGGATGCAACAAACTCCCTGAACTGTGTCGATTATTCTCGAATCAAAGCCAAAAAGCCTCAGATTTTTTTTCCAAAAAAAAAGGAGGAAAAACAAAATACACACTAGATAGTGTGCATCAGAATACTGCGTATCTGTCTCCTCTCGCGAAAGAAAGAGAAAAACGAGATCTTAAACTGGCGCGAACTCTCTTCTCTTCTCTCCTCTTCGTCGGTTTTTCCGTTTCTTCTTCTTTCTGCAGCGAGAGAGTGCAGTGTGCGATCGTTGTTCTTTCCTTTTTGTTTCCTCGCGCTGCGAAGTGCAAGAGTCTCTCCCCTCTCTCTCTCTCTCTCTCTCTCTCTCCTTCCCTCCCTCCCTTCCTCCGGGTGCGCTGTTTTCACCCGGAGCCAAGGGGCTACGCGGCCAGGCGTGGCCACAACCAATGGGGAAGCGAGGTGCCTAGTCAGACGGGCTCCCATTGGCTCGCTCATTCTAACTTGTGTTCTCATTGGTGAACTCGAGCCTGTGTCGTAAGTACAAGGGTGCAAGCACCCGACGGGGAAATACCGGGTCCCTTGTAGGTCAGGTGGAGGGTATGTAGGGTCACCCTGAATTGTCAAACTAGGGTACACCAAATTCGCCAACCTATGGGTACCCCAAATTCTCCCATGGTTGAAACTTGAAACCTGAAACCCTTCTTCTCCTCAGCGTTGCCAGCCCGGTGTCCGTGGGGCCTCCTCTAGGAGGTCCCCAAACCAGTGTTGGGTGGGTATCATATTTTCGATACTTGCCGGATCCGGTTCTCAAAAAATAAATTTTCAAAAAGGTTCCAGTTCTCACTTTTTAATTTTTTTTTTAAAAACTTTTTACACTGAGTAAGGGTATCAATAGTTTTGTATTAATTTTTTTTAATTTTTCATAAATTTAAAAATAATCAATTATCATTTCACGATTCTCATCATCAACCGGTTATTACTTTTTTTTCAAAAAAAACCAAAATTACAACAAAAAAAATAAATTATTGATTTTATTTTATTTTTAAAATTAAAAAATCATAGTTATCTTGTAAAGTAAAGTAAGGAAAACACAGCACCCGAACCTTCAACCCTGAGTTTGGTCATACATGGGGTGAGATTCAAAAAAAAAAAACTTTAACATTAAAGGGGGGGTTGGAAACTCCCAAAAGCATTTTGTTTTTGGTAAACTGAGTTTTCATCATCTTCTTGTCTTCCCCTTTTCCTGAGCGCCTCCACTGCTGCTACATATGTTTTCACTGCTCCTACCCGTACAACTATTATAATCAGTTCGAACCTTGTGCACTAAATGCACAACTTTGTTTACTGGTTGTGCATTAAACCTTGTACATTGTATTCTGAGAACCTGACCTGGTAATGGGTTTTATCTCACCCGGGTCTCAATATATATATATATATATAATTTTTATTTTTTTTGGGATTCATTTCTCATTCATTTGGTTCTCACACACAAGTGAGAACCGGGGATCTGGAGCTCAGGCAGGGTATCACTGAACTTCATACTCTGAAGGTTTCAAAGAGGGATAACCAGGTGATAATCAAATGATATTCGAAGGTATTTTTTGATACTTGCGCAACACTTGCAAAAACCAGTTTTGTGTGAGTATTTATTCTTTAAAGAACCTACAAGTTTGAACATTATATATTTTATAAATGTGATAGAACTTTTGAGGGTTTTTTTTTTTTGATAAAAATAGTTGAACCTATGGATAAGGGTAATATTAGTTTTTGTCCAAATACCTTAACCCTAAGGCCAATTCCGTCATTAAATAATCCTCAAAAAAGTGAAATGAAATTTTGTGCAAATATGAAGTTGACATGTTGAAAAATCATCATAATTATCAATGGCTACATTCTAAAAAAATTCACTATTGATATGGCAATATTGTAGTACATGATGGAAAATTTTATAATCATAAATTTTTTTAATTCATTTGTTGAAAGAAAAATATTCGTTTTTGTCAATTTGGAAATTGATCCTAGGCTATGATAAAATAGTTATCGGGTATAAGGTTTATGATTTTTCTTAAAAAGGATATGGTTTCAAATGTAATTCAAATTTAGGATTATGATTTTAAATTGTTGATGTTGCTCAATTTTTTCATGATTTTTAATTTTTTTATTCAACATATAATCTAGTCGCAAGTAGAAAAATAATGTGAAAAACATATTTCGAAACAAATCATAAGTTTGTTATGTCACATTTTACCTTACTGTAAAATGGGTTGAATCATGTTGTAATTTGTAACCAACAAAAGGTATGAAAAATTACAATCTTTAATCCTACAGTTTGACTTGCATTACCTTTATAATTTTAAATTTTGCAATTTGATTTGCATCCCCCTTGTAAGTGTAAATGAATTGTTGGATTCATAACAAAAATTGTAACACATGTTTCCTCAAAAAAAGGCTTTTGGGCACAACACAATTTGAAAAACAAAGGACTTGGCATTAAAGACTAAACCCCAAACCCTAAAATTAGACATGACAAACTTGGAACCTTGAAATTGGACATGATGAACCTAAAATCCCATAAATTAAACAACCCATACTTTAAAATTAAACATTATATGCCTAAAACATTTGAATTAGAAACCCCGCACCATGAAACTAAACATGGCAAACCTAAAATCCCACAAATTGGACACCCCATACCCTAAAACAAAATAAACAAAAAAATCTAACATAGATTGAAAAAGATTGTGCATGAAATAGACCTAATGGAAACTAAGACTAATTTGGTAACTTAGTTGTTTGATAATCATTGCTAAATTAGTACAAAGACAAAACCACTCCATAGTACCTTAAGGTAGTTCAAAAATAGCAACAATAGAAGAAAAATTGGATCTCAACTTAAAATTGGACTCACACACAAAACTTTAAGCTTTTAACATTATAAAAGAAAAACTAGCTCTCAATTTTAAATTGGACGCACACACACAAAGCTTTAAGGTTTCAACATTATAAAAAAATGGAACACACAACTTTATTGAATTCTAGAAACAATTATTCTTATAGCAAACTCTAAACAAGATGCATCCTTGCCATTAATGCCAAAATAATTAGAACACCAACTTACATTTAATGGAAAGTTTAATTGTTTGATAACCTCTATCACACAAATTGAAAGAAAAAGTGCATGAAACGAACCTACTAAAAACTAAGATTGGTTTGGTCACATAGTTGTTCAATAGTTGCTGCCAAATCAATTTAGAGACAAAACAACTTTGCAATACCTTGAAGCAACTCAAAAATAAGAGTAGCAAAAAAAGAACTCAGTCTATAGGAAAAAAAAAACTAAAATAAACCTAGTAGTTATTTGATAATTGTTGCCAAATCAATATACACACACGTACATTGTGACAAGGGACAATAAAGCACCTTGAAGGCAATGGGAGCAATGATTATGGCACTAAGGTGCAACTAGAGAAAAAAAAAATTAGCATCTTAAAACACATGAAGAAGACAACGAGCAATGGGAAGGATGAAAGGATGATGATGGGCACCAAGAAGGATGCCAGGGATCATTGGGAAGGATAATGGAGGGCACCAAGGAGGACACCAAGGATCGCCAAGAAGGACAATGGGGGCATCAAAAAGGATGTTGGAATTTTATTTTATTTTTGTTTATTTAAATGATAGGGTCATTGTGAACCATGACAATGTTAACATGAGTGCAAGGAATGCCAAGAAAGACAACAAGAACCATAACGTGCACTAGTAAGGACACTATGGAAGATCAAAAGGAACAATAGGGACTTCAAGATGGTTGTTTAAAAAAAAAATCAAGTGACCAATAACATCCCTAGGTAGGCACAATAAGGAATGGTAAGGACAATGATGAGCATTAGGGAGAAGAATAGGAGGAAGCGCTAAAAGGGATAACAAAGCCATTGGGAAAGACACTTAATTCTTTTTTTTACAAATGATGACGAATAGAAGGAAGGATGATGGGGGCCACTACCCAAAAGGATGTCAAGGGCACATGGGGAAGGACTTCAAACATGCCAAGGATATTGACCACACCATGAAAGTTGATAGTTGCATTTTAAAAAATGACAGGCTTGTTAACACAAAAGAAATCCAAATATTTGCCCAAACAAAAATAATTGGTTAAAGGTAATTAATGGAGGTAAAAAACTACTACGTGTCAAAACATTAGGAAGGATTAAAGATGGGTGTATTCATAATAAAAATAATTGAAATAATTGTTAAGTGCAATGAGAAATTATACCTTTGTTACTTTGAAGAACTGCTATTAATTGTATTTGATGAATTAATTTTTCATCTTTTGGAATTGTGTTTCTCTACTCGTGAAATTGGAATCCCATGATTTGGAATCATTTCATAGTGTTAGAAAAGTCCTTTTACATTAAAAAGACACTTGTTGATTAATTCTTTTCAACACACTTAAAAATTTGAGTGTCTTTTTTTTTATTCAAACTTATTTCCAAATTTGTTGTAAGCTTTAATATAAATCATAGAAAAGGCCACATATGTAGGGCCACAATGAACCAACACCCACCAACATAACGTGAAGGATGAATGGTAAATGGTTAGGAAATAATTTTCTATTGGGTTTTAATTCCCTAGCTAACCATGGTGGTTACTTCAATTGCTTTTTTAAACTACCTACCTACTAACAACCCAAAAGCATGTTGTTAATAGGTAGGTAATAAAAAAAGCCTTTACCTATGTAAACCATTTATTTACCTAGTACATATCTATTTTCCTAATTATTTTCCTACATATGAAACCTATTTCTTATAGAATTGGTCATCAAGATAAAACCATATAATAACTCAATAATTGAGTAATAACAAGCATCCATTGGATGGTGCATTAATAAGTGTTGGTTCACTATGGCCCATATGTTGAACCATTCAAAAAAATTATTCAATTTTACATGGTGATTCTATATTGGATTACAATGTTCAAACATCCTTAATGACTAATATAATTCAAATTTATGATCATGGTTTAAAAAGAAGTTGTAAAATTGATTATAATCCATGGGTTGATATTTTTTTTAAAAAAAATTATAATAGTACAAATCATATGTGGTTTCAATATTAATATCCAATCTAAGAAATTGTATAAAAACTATCAAATTTGATATTTTAAACCAATGTAAAATGTCACATGTCAAATGCAATCCTTAAAAAAGACTCAATGCATGGCTTGACTAGCTTCTTTTATAATGGTTAAACTTAGATGTCCTTGAAGGTCTAAAATGTCCCATGAAACATCCATGTTTGTACTATATTTAAAGTTTCTTATTTTTATTGTGATAAAACACAACAATAACAAAAAAGGTAAAATGAATGAAGGTAGTTTTCATTGAAAATTCCATGGGGAAAATACTTGGGTGTATTTTCAAATCTTTTGACAATTTAAGGTGCATATGATAGAATCATTAAACTTACCCCATTCACACACCATTTAAAAGTCCTCGTTGGACTATGAAATTCAGAAATAATTAAAGTGCTTTCAGTGGCCAAACCGTGCAAATTTGAAAACAATTTTTTTTAGGGGGGACAGTTAATGTAAAATTTGGAATCTACGTGCATCAAATGACCATTTTTAAGGGGGTATTAGATAATTTTCCAACCTATTTTTTATCACCCTATTATTATCTAATTTTGTAATGTATACATATTAAAGTTGCATTATATTAATATAATCCATTATTTCACATTATTATACACCCTATGTTATAATTAAATTGATTATTTTAATAGAATTTATCCTATATTTTAACTAATCAAGTTATTTTTTTACCCAACAACCAATATATTGCACCCTATATTTTTATTCACATATTTTTTAATTTTTTTATTAGTGTCCCCCTCGAACAAATTTTGAATGGGCAAAGGTTGTCAAATGTACTATAAAGTCAAAATGAACCTTGTTGAAAGACCCTAACATATTTAGATAGGAAACACATAATGATTTCCTTTTTTCTTTTATCTTTTCTTTTCTATGTTATGTCTTATTTTTTCATTATTTTTTATTTTCTGACATTTCAACAATTAGGATCATCATGGATGAAAAGAAAAAAATAATTCTTGTAGTAATGACTATGTATTGGTGTTTGCATTATACATGTATTGGATATGCAAGCATTGGCCTTCAAGAAAGATCAATGGGAAAGAACATTGAATTTGAACATTTTTTAAAATGTTAAATCAATGTAAGAAATCATGTTGGGTGGGCTTTTGGAGGCAATTTGATTTTATAATAGATTTTTCTTGGGTTATTTTACTTAAAAGAGGTTCAAGTTCAAACAAAGAACATCAATATCTCATGTTAAATTTTGATTTCTTTGTGATAACTAACATTCATTTTTCCAAAGGTAGCATACACATATTAAAGACTTTATTTTAGTATGGTTGAAATATCACAACAAAGGCTTAGGATTTGCAATACCTTATGCACCATTATTAGGTGAGTTTATGGAGTAAAAGGCACATGTGGAATTGTGAAAGAATTTTGCAAATTGATGAAGGTGCATTCACATAAAACTCTTGTTGAAGTTTCAAATCAAAAGAGGTTTAGGGTTTTAGCAAGTGAGTTTAAAGTAATCCATAGCATTACGCATACAATATATGCCATTGATGACAACCATATACTAATTCTTGCTCTAGTAATTAGTGAAGAAGATTACTATTATTGGAAGTGTTTTCATATTACTTCACTATAAGGGATTGTGGATACTTGATGTCTATTTTGGGACTATGAATTTGGATGGGTAAGAAGCATGCTTGATTGAACTATTTTTCAATTGACAAAAATAGAAAAAAATCATAAAAGAAAATTACTTACCATACAAGTTGATTGGAAATGTGGCTTACATTATGAGACCATGGATGATTTGCCCATTAAAAGGCTATGGCTCTAGTCACAATAAAAGGAGCTAGCCAAGCCATCATGCATTGAATCCTTTCTAAGGATTACATGCATTTGACATGTGGTTTTCTTACATTGGTTTAAAATATCAAATTTGATTTTTTTCATACAATTTTTTAGATTGGATATCAATATTGAAACCAGAAATGACTCATATTATAATAAATGTATGAATCTTTTATGTCAACCCTACATTACAATCAATTGTACAACTTCATTTAAAACCATGATCACAATTAATTTTGAATTATATTAATCATTAAACACGTTAAAACACCAAAATCCAATATAGAATCATCACATAAAATTCAAAAGAATTTTTGAGAGGTTCACCACATGTGACCCTTTTTATGAGGTATTTTAAAACTTACAACAAATTTGAAAACATTTGGTGAAAATTTGAGTTACAAAAAACACATTCAAATTTTTTAATGTGTGAAAAAACACTATTCACCAAGTGTTTTTTGTATGTAAAGGGATTCTTCTAACACAATCAAATGATTCCAAATTCACAAGATTCCAATTTCATGAATAAACAACAAAATTACAAAAGATGGACAAAGAATTTATTAAAGACAATTAATGGTGATTTTCCAAAGTAGAGAAAGTAAAAAATTTCATTACACTTAACAATTTTTTTGGTTCCTTTTATTGTGATTGCACCCCTATGGAAATGGATTGGAGTCATACAAGGTGAATTTGAACTTTAATTATTCAAAATTCCACCCGCATGTGTGTAGGAAAAACTTTTGGCATTTTGAAAAGGATGTGGAGAATCATAAAGTGATAGGTTGATGTGGCCTTTTGAAAAATTGCCGACCTTATATCTATTGCCTTCTAGAACATAACATATGCACATTACAAAATGATAGATTTAACACATAGCGAATGGATGAAGTTGAAAAAAATTACCAAATATTTTTTAAATGATGAATTGAAAGGGAAACAAGGACTGAAAGGTGAGAGAGTTGCCATGCCAAAGTGAAAAGTAAAATTCATTCTAAAATAGAAAGTACCCCATACACCAAAAAAAGACATAGAAATTGATGTCTATTTTTGTTAGAAAAAATGAAAAAGATGAAAAATTATTGTGAAAATCAATGAAGCCATTACAAAATCACTATGGTGTTACAAAATTAGAAATGAATCTACCTTAACCTTCTTGGATTTTAATATTGAATTTGAAACATGAGTGAACAATTTTATAACTTTTGTAATAATGCAACAATGTGTGCATACATGTAAATTTGTAATATAATGAGCCACTGCAAGTGTAACCACCACTGAATAACACACTTGTCAATTTTAAACTTCACTTAGGATTAAATGTTTTTCATATAACCTACATAGTGGGATGTAATATACATTCAAGAATGACATATAAAAATATGAGTCAATTATATCAACATTTGAAGGTGAAAATGGATTAATTAAACACTTGTAACTAGTCTGAAGGTCATGAGTAAGTCACATAAAAATGATCAAAATTGGTCTAGATTTGTTTGGAAATTTTTCATATTCATCTAGATTGTATAATTATTAGACTTTACATGGTTTCAAATCATCATTGGAATTGATATATAAATAAATTATAAAAATCAAAATTTACAACTTTCTTTCCAATAATTCTTGGATAAATATAATATAAGTTGTAAAATTCAAAAAAACTAAATTTTATTACAAGAATATATTGTACAAGTCAAATATGTGATTAAACCATAAATTTTGTGCAATGGTTGTATGTCATCTCAATTTTCAATTTCAAGTCTTTATCCTTTTGAAAGGAACAAAAGAGCTGAGTGTGGCTCATTATATTATGGACTTGCCCATCCATGTTTCTCAATGAAGTTGCGGTCTTTTGAAATGTAGCAATAAAGTTTGTCTAATTGTTTACCCTTGTCTTCGAAAGAAAAGCAAAAACCCTTGCCAATTTGTTTTGAAATTGTTTTTTCACCCCATGTTTTGTTTCATTTGGTGGAGTGGAATTGTCATGTGTGACAATTGAATCATTTAGATTAGTTGCCATGGGTAGCATTTCCTTTCATAGTTGATGTTAACATTTTATTGGTTACATTTTGGTCCAATATAATTATACACAAGCATCCATTTTTTCATAGTATTGACATCATGTTTATAATTCTTAGATATTTCATTAGCCTTTTCATCATTTTTATATTTGGTAAGAAATATCTTATAGGGGGATGATTGGGTGGTATTATATAAACGAGGAACCACTTAAATCCATCTTTCAAGAATGGTCATGAAATGTTTAATAAAAATATTTAATATGGATCCAAGCATGGTAAATTAGACCAAAAAGTATGTATGCCTAAAATCTTATTTAAAATATGATAGTTTTTTTACAAAAAACAAGATAATAAATTGGTGTTTATTTTTCAATTTGAAAACATCTATACCTCCATTGGGTTTATGGTAAACAAAGTATAAAATTTGAAGAACTTTAGTATAATAAAAGTAGGTATCAAGTAGGTTTGAAACTGACTAGTAATTTTTTTTTTCAAACCTACTTTTACCCTACAAGCTACATATATTTTTTATTAAAGTGTGAAAAGATGAAAAGTAATAAGTACATTTTAGGACCCCATTAACTCAAAATTTTAAAATGTCATATTTCATCCACTTACAACTTATTTAAAGGCTATAAAGTAAATTGTAAGCTTTGTTTGAATTCCTATGAATCTATTCAAACTTATTTTAAACATGTAGTCTTTATTTAAAGTTTTAATAAAGTTGAAGAAAATGTTCATATTGAACTAAATAATATTTTAAAGTTCAATATATCAAAGTTTACATGATGGCTACTTTTCATTTATTTTACAAGGAACATTTGCAATGTAATTTATCATGCTTGGACCCATATATATATATATGATGCATTCATGTAACCAAGGTTTCAATCATTTGTAAGATAAAATTAAATATTCTTTTTAAAAATTTGTTAAATGACAAGGTTTTTAAAAAAAATGTTTTTGAGTCCACATGAGTTTTAAGAACACCATATTTCTTGATGTACATCACAATACCCAACATTTTATTTTATTAAATCAATAGCCATTACAAACATACACTAATTTGCAAGCCTTACAAACAAGATTTGAAGTTGAACTTTTTAAATAATCATTCATTATTAGTGCATTGGCCCTTGGATGAATTTTCTTCATGAGTTCAACCATAATCCAAAATTTTAATACACATTTTTAACACTATTATTGGAAATTTTCCTTAAACATATGTCCTAAACATTTCCTCCAACAAAATATAAATATATGAGGTCATGAAGGATTCCTAAGTAAATCCTATGTTCATTTAAAAAAAAAGTTACCAGCTTTTTGAAAAACTTGATATAAAAAATGTTTAGGAACATTGCTCAAATTTGGATTAATTTATGGACCATTAAAGAATTCCATTTGATGTGATAATATAAGATTATAAATGAATCAATCAAACATGCATTATACCATAGAATTACAAATCATTCTTGAAGTCAAGGCGGTTTAAGAAAATGATAATGTGACATTCCTTGTGGTACCACATGCAATCACACTTTCTATTTATATTTCTTTTTGCATTTTAACCATGTGTGATTGAAACTAGTGTTGGCTGATTCTTGGTTTTTAATGGATACAAAATGTTTGGGTCTAATTGTTTTTCCAATATGCAAGACCCTTTGGTTCCAGGTTTAGAGCATATTTTTAAAATCTAAAACTTGTTGGTTTTGGGTTTGGGTCTAAAATTTTAAATTGTTGGTTTTGAGTCAACAATTATAACTTTTATAAAGCCCTTTGATTTTGGGTTCAACCTAGGCCTGATTTTAGTGTAAATAATTCACCAATACAATGAAACATGTTCATCAATTGCTTTGACCACTATGAAAAAAAGGATGTTTTGCAACCAACTTTGCAACTCATTGTATTTATACACCATGAATGTTAATAAACAAGTTGCATGAGTTGTAGAGTTGCAACTCATCGTATATTCAATTCAACTCATTGCAACTCAATTGTAACTCAATCAAAACAATTCATTTTCAACTATTGTGCAATTGTTTTTTTATTACACCCATGTTTCATCCTAACGTCATTGATTGTCATCCATCTATTAAGTTTTAACATATGGCACTATGAAGAGTTTTGGACATAAAAATGATTTCTTTTTTGAAATATTGATTTTTTATCATTCATTATGATTGTTAATGATGATTTGAGATTGTGACACATGGTATAATAAAAAATTACCACATGGCGTATTAATTATATTTTGGAATAAATAAATAAACAAATAAATCTATATTAATAGTTAGGTAGGTCATACATAACCATAGGTAGGTAGGTTGGTAGGTCTTAAGACCTACATACCTACATATTTATTTAGGACTTACCTAACTACCTACTTACATAGGTAGGTAGAAAAATAGGACCTATTTATTTATATGGGTAAGTAAGTAGGTAAGAAATCACAAGACTAAATGAATTAAAGAATAGCCATGATTTGTTTTTTAAAAATTTACGTTTTACCTTTAGGTTAAGCTTTTTTTAACTCATCCCAAAATGTCACTTGTATTTAATGTGAGAATATGAAAGAGAAAACCTTTTTTATATAGTTTATAACATGGGATTTGAAGACACAACATACATGGGTTAAATATTTTAGTTGTTCCTTAATTGTAAATTAAATTGCAATTGAATTACAACTATAACACTTAAGCATTCAAAATAATTAGCCAAATCCAAGGGGAAGGTTCCATTGTTTTTGGTGTCCAAACAAAACTTGACCCCCTCTTATTAACACCTCTAAGGCACCAAAAATCGTCAAAAATAATAGAATTGAAAAAGTTATGCCCCCCCCCAAAGTAGAGGGCATCAAAAACTCTAATTAAAACCACCAAATGTTACAAAGGCCAGTTTTTGAACACCAAAAAGAATCCTAGTATGTTGCTTTGTTACTATTAAAGTTCAAGATGATTTGTAGAACTTCAAGTGGCATTCTTATAACATTTTAAATTGTTTAAAATGAATAGGAAATAAGAAAGTTACGAGGTTTGAAACTAGGAGGGGTCTAAAGGGGAAAAAAATATGTTTTGTAAGTTGGAAAGTTATTTCTCTTATTATTTTTTCATTACTCCTTTTCTTTCACATTTCAAAGATGATTTCTAAAGCTTGAGGTAGCATTCCTAGGACATTTTAAATCATTCAAAATGAAACACATATGATGAAAATATAAATAATTGATGAATATGTATCTTTATTAAGTTATAAATAGTTGTATTATAATCATAACATAGTTGAATAATAGTATTTTAGTAGTGACGCACTAGTGGCTATACTAATTATATCAATGGGAATCATAATTGAAAATTAGTTGCAAATGTATGTTATAATGGGTGGTGGAAATGTGGAAATGTGGACATGTGGCATGATTGCATGTATGTACATTATACCTAGTTGCAACATAGTTGTTATTTTATTGACACATTTACAATAGTTTTAAAGTAATTGTCACATGCAACTATAATGCAATTCTTGAAAATTTCAAACATGGTTGACTACATATTTATGTACAATGTGTATAAATTATCATATAGAAAATTCATTTTCAATTCACTTGCAATTATAATACAACTAATTAATTTTTTTAAGTGGTAATTTATTAATTAATACACTGTATTTCTACAAAGATAGTTACACATTAGTTGTAATACCCAAGAAATAGTTGCACAATAGGTTGTATATGAGTTGTTTTTTGAGTTTTAATTGTAAGGTAGTGTGGTTTCGACAAACACAATTTTTCATAGTGCACATAAAAAAATGAAAGTTTATTTAGGGTACGTAGACAATCGTACTTGGGCTATGTTTCGATACAACCATTTGCAAAGTTGTTGAACCTTAAACTCCAACTATATTTCAATAAAACCATTTGTAAAGTTGTTGAATCTTAAGTTCCAACTATATTTCACAATGACTACCATATTTCTCACTTATTATAAAGTTTTAATGTAAGGTTAAAACCATGAATCTTATTTAAGCTAGGACTCTAGTCCCTATGACATGGACTTATATGTTAGAGGGTCCAATTCCATGGTGGGTCTTGTTCCATCTAGACCCATTAGGTCCAATTTTTAGACCTAGACCCAAACTTAGACCCAAATTTGACAAAAAACTTGGACCCAACCAACACTAGTTGAAACCTTGAATTTTTGAAATTGTCCAAGCTTAAAGTTTTACCTAAACATTCATACCTAGCAATATTATAATCAAGAAAAAATAAAAATGCATTCAAATGTGTCCAAAAGCATGTGCATACCCTACCTTTATTTTGGAGTATTCCAAAATTGAATTTGAGGTAAAAAACACATCCAAAAACTCCATTACTATAAAATAATAATAACACGGATAACATTTGAAGGTAATTAAAAATTAATATAACTATTTTTCACAACATAGTTTTCCAAGTTGAAAGAAAAGGCATGGTAGTTTAACCCAATATTTTACCTTGGAAAATGTGTCAAATTTGAATTAGAACATGAACAAAAGTCATAAGGCATGACAATGAGGGGAAAGCTAAGATGGTTCTTTGCATTGATGATGAATTAACTATTGGTGAGGTATTTTGTAAGTTTCGTTTTCTTAATATTGATGAACAAAGTTGGACAATGTTAATAAAAGCGGGCATAAAACAAATAAACAATGTTGGTAGTTTAGGTTAAGAACACCTTTAATGAATGGTGCAAGCTTTAAGGTTATAATAGAAAAAAGATTTGTTGTCAATCTATTTGAACATGAAGATTTTCTTAAGGGGCTTGTGGACATGTTGTCAATGTTTGTTGTTCAAGTTGCTCCAAAAAACTGGAGTTTTTACCCACCTACTAGGTAAGTACAATGATCCAACTTTTTAATTTTTTTGTTTTTTTAATTTTGTGCGCGTTTCATTTTTTTTATTTATAATAATTTTGTTCCTATTTTGTGATGATGTGGTTTGTTTGTTTTATGTTGTTCATTAGGTTTTATTTTTTGTTTAGTTGTAATGTAGCATCAAATCATTGATAAGAAATATTGGCAAGTTGATTTGGTAGTGGCAAAATCAAAATGTTGTTGTGTTTGGTATTGCTTTTGCAATTACATTTAATGTTTTTATTGATGCAAAATATCATTAGGTTAAGGTTGTCATTGATGAAGGTGCATTGTAAGCATTTAATGTTGGTCTTGGGAAGTCTATTAAGAAATCAAATGTTTTTTCTATTGAAGAAAAACATAAGATGTTGTCTCAACATATTTATTAGCTCACATCTTTATTTGGACTTAATATGAGGTCTTGTTATTTTGTATGAAAAATTTCTTTATCAACAGTTGCTTTGAATTATGAAAGGTTGATTTGAAAAAATCTCCTATGTTTTTTTGCCTACTAGGGTGGTTTTGAGGTTTCACCAAGGAGTTTATAAGAGTTGGTGTATTGATGTTACATAGTGTTATACTAATATGCATAGACCCACTATTAACTACTGAAGATGTCATTTTCATTTTCAAAGAACTTGCCCATTGGGGGTCTATTGCTTGGCCTAATGATAAATTAGTGTAACCAAAAAAGATGGGCTTACTAAATTCCCAAATAACACATTGATTATACACCAACAACCCAACATTAGCTATATATGCAAAGTTCACATCCTCAAAAATTTATCCATCAAATTTCCAATGGTACATAATTATGAAGGATGGATGTTCCATGGTTATCAAATCTACTAGATATAGGTCTACATGGGTCAGACCACTCCAATTTCACTTTCTTGACGTCAACTAACCAAATTGGCGCATTAGGAGCTTCCTTCAACAACAACACACCCATAACAACAACAATTGTAACAAAATGTTCCAATGTTACTCAAACAAATCCCACACTGGAAATTGCCACTAAATCCTTTACAAACAATAAATTACACTTCAAGAAAATGCATAAAGATCAATATTAAAATATTGATGTCCCCACTCATTCTATAGAACAAAATTAAGAAATTTGACAAATGTTGCCTCAAGACCCACACTAGATTAATTTTACAAAACCCAACTAAGTAATTCAAGCACACATTTGGAGGTCTTAGACTTTTGGGTACTCTCTTTCATCTAAAACATTTAATTCCCCCATCACAATGCTCATTCACACATGTTCAATGGGTTGTTCACAAAATCCCTATATCCTTCATCATTCCCTTGATCATTGACCTATGTTTGTGAAGATACCCAACTTCTTTTTAAGAAGTCAAATACGCAATAGAAAGAACATTAGTAATCTCTTAAAAAAACAAACCAAAACCTACTTATTTCGAGCATTCATCCTTTCACCACAATTCAAAAATGTTTCAACCATTCTAAATGCAAACTTTATAACACACGATCCACACAAAACTGGCCAGTGTGTTAATTAGGTTCAAATCACAGGTCCCTTTTGTAGTTGTGTTGCCTCCCCTATTCCACGGGTCACACCATTTTCCTCCATGCAAAAATAAAACAACAAACATTATATTAATCCCTAAACTTTTGCCCAAACTTAAAAACAAACTTATCATCACATCAAAGTTTCCTTCATGAAACCTTTCTATGAATAACAAAATGATGAAACAAAAGATAGTTTTTGGCACCATGACTTTGATAGAGATTAGTTTGTCCACATAATAACCCTTGGTAGATGCAAGCTACGATGGTTCACTTTTGTGACGAAACAATGTTTTTTCCCTGGGTACCCCTTTTTCAAATGCATATGGTGATTAATATATCTTTAGATCTATTAATTGGGACTTGGATCTAAACTAATAATTTCATTACGAAGAGAACTATGGGTTATTTATTGATAAAAAATTCATTTGTTAATAATAATGAAAATTTGAAGTAAAAAAATATGGACTGGTTGTCTGACTAGAACATCACAAAATGAAAAAAATTATATTGATTCACATTCCAAATTTGTTATTGGGACTCAATATATAATGTAATGCAAGATGATAAATTCATATGAGGATTTTTTTTTTTCAAAACTTTAATTGTTTAATAATTAGGAACTTTTGAATGGTTAAAATTTGACCATATTTTCATAAGTCCATATGAGTTGTAATTTATTTTTTTTCAATTTTTTTGTCCCAAAAACATATTTTTTGAAAGTTTTAGTTGGGGCATTATTATTATAGACTTTGTGGGTTTTCCTTTCAGGATTTCCAAATTAAAAAATGACATATCAGCTACATTAAATATAAGTTTTCACATAGAGTTGGGAAGGTTTGTAGGTGATTGAACATATATTATTCAAATATTAAAATAATAATAATTTCAAAAGTAACAACCATGTTCATTTGAATCATTTTAAAGAATTTTGTATGGACTTGTATATTGGGAATGTAATTTCTACTGATATTGAACCATCGTAGTTTGCATCTTACCCCTTAAGAACTTCCCATTCATCATTTTCAGTTTTTATAACCATTCCCGTCATCACTAAATTCCTTAGTCATCACCATTTCAAAGTGCAACATGAAAAATTTGCAGATCCCTCTTAAGCATATCCCACAATTTTTCATCCTTACCTTTAATAACACAAGTCCTGCCACCTTCATCTTGCTCTTGAAACCCATTGTTGTCCAAATATTTCATTAATAATAATGGCCTTTCTTAGCTGGAAACTAATGACTTCTTCTTTATAGATTTTTTATTTCTAGGTTTTTTCATTTTGACATAGGTTTCATCTTCAGCTAAACCAAAAAAATATGCTTTGCTTAAGCTTGATTCACATTTTCAACCACTTGACCATGTATGCTTGTAGTCAATTGCATTTTCTCAATCATATGTTTAGTAAACGATGTTAAATCATCATATTCATCATACACCTTAACCAACGGGCTCAAAAAGTTATTAACCCTTAGTCTTAGAGTTCGGTTGGTAAAAATCATGTGCAATGAGAAGTAGGTATTAGCCTACACACCACATATGTAACCAAACAGGATATGTGGGAAATGTTCATCCCAATCTTGTGCATGTTTAGCTGTGGTAGATAACATTGTCAATCCATGCTTTAAAAATCCTCATTAATCGTTCTCCCATGCCTTTGCATCTAAACCATTGAGGTGTCGCATATTGTTGTGTAATGCCATGTAATTCTTATAGAATTAATCGAACTTAATTGCCCATTCACCTCCATTATCAGTCAAGATATATCTAGGTACTCCAAACCTATAGTTGATCTCATCTTCTAAGAACTTGGCAGTAGTCTTGGCGTGATGCTCCACAACAACTTGAGCCTCTACCCATTTAAAATATTGATTTATAACAACTAGAATATACTTGTTGCCATTATGTGTTTCTAATAACGGTTCAATTGTGCCCAATGCTATTTGGTGAAACTGATTCCAAATAGGTATACTTTTGAGTTCCTTTGGATTAGTTTTAATACTGCCAATTCTTTTTTACCAACTGGTCAACATTGTGTACAAGCATAAACAACCTTCCATACATCATTAGTCCTGAAATGCCAAAAATAACATTTGTTTACTTTAGTAAGTGTGCACCCGTCTTCGAAATGTCCAATTTCAAAATGTAGATTGAGGATGATCTATTTGTGGTCTTTTGGCTTAAGAACAACCAAGCTATTGAACATTAATCTGTCATGGTCCCAACTATACTACATAATCCTCTTCCTGATTCTGGTAATTTCCCTTGCAATACATTCAACATGGATCTATCCACCATTCAAGACTATCATAATTTGTTCATGTTGCCACACATCCATATTTTTAACGTTATTCCATTCACAATCTATTTCCAAATCAAACTTGCTTCCATTAGAATTTTCTTCATCCACCATAGCATGTGCTTCATATATAAGCTACAAATGCATCTTAGTGTCCCATAGTTCCTTTCTCCTTCTCTTGAAGGTATAATTCTCTAACCTTCTTCCTCTACTTTTAGTTTGGATCTCCATAGACTCTGTATGAATTGTATTAATATTTTCAATGGTTATTGCCCTTTTAATAGGTTCAACCATGAACAATTGGTTGATAAGATTTTTGCTACCCAATTGTTGCAAAAACTTTCTTATCTTGGAACTTCTAGAGCATTTCACCCACATCACATAGGGGTTGCATCCATCCATAGTCCTGAATTTCCTTTTGGAAATCATCATCATCCACACCATCCATTAGGTTTCTATTTAAAACATTTGCATTAGTATGTTTAGAACTCAGATGATGAACAATCTGGAAATTGAAATCATGCAATATGTTAATCCATTTGCCCTTCCTTCCATATAGAAACAATGGCCAACCACTCCTAAGGTTTGTGGTCCATCTTCAAAGTGAAGTGATTTCTATGTAGATATTATCTATAATGCATAATCTCCTAGATCGATTTGTAGCATTCACCCTCCATGGGGTGAAATTTCTTCTATATTGGTGATAGAACTTCACTAGCATATGTCACCACCCATTCAAACCTTCTTTCCTTTTGTGACAAAACAACACCCATTTCCTTAATTGACTGATTAACATCTAGAATAAAAGTTATAATGAAGACTAGTCTAACCAAAATTGGTGCTTTCACCAATGCATCCTTCAAAACATTGAATGCATTTTGACATTGTGGAGCCCACATGAGCATAGTATCATTTTTATAAGTTCAAAAAGAGGGATGACAATTTGGGAGTATCCTTTGATGTAGTTTTGATAATATCCTATGAGACCCATAAATGCCCTAACATTAGTGACAAAAACAATCACATAATATTTAGTCACTACCTTGATCTTCTTCAAATCAAGTTTTATGCCTTCCATGCTCATTATATGACCTAGGTATCTAATGTTAGTTTAGCAAATTCACATTTGCTAGGGTTTAGTTTTAGGTTTACTTCCCTTAACTTCAAAAGCACAAATCTTAAATGCTCTAAGTACGTCTCCCACATTGTGTTGTGAACATTAAGGTCATTAACAAAGACTTTCAGAAATTTGTCCATGTATTCCCCAAATACCTTTGTCATAGTTCTTGAAAAAAGGTGCTAGTGGCATTCTTCATGATAAAAGGCATAACATTCTAATTAAACAACCCAAATTTGGTGATTAGGGCTATCTTCTTCACATTTTCTAGTGACATTTTTATTTACCAAAAGCTAGATTGTAAGTTAAGTGCAAAAAACCATTATGATTTCCCCAACTATGTAAGAATGTCTTCAACCAATGGCATTAGCAATGCATCTCTTTTAGTTTATAGATTCAACAGATGGTAATCCCCACAAAACTATCTATTGCCATCCTTTTTCATCGAGAGTGTTACTTTGCATGCATATTCTAATGTACTTGATTTCATTTTCCTTAGTGAAACCATAACATCTATTTAGTGTTTTACTTTTGCTTCTTCCTAGAAAGACAACCTACTTGGTGTAGTGTGGCAGGGTGGAAAACCTTGTGTATCAACAATGTGTTCTCCTACATTGCAACAACCAAACCCTCTTTTATTCCTTGCAAATACATCTTGAAATTGATCCAAGAGATTCCATAATTGTTTACCCTTTTCTTGGTCAAGGGTGGGATCAACATTGATCTTTGATTTATTTATTTCCTAACAACCATCATTGTTATTATGATGACTAATTGTTGGTTGAGGTTTTGCCAATTTCTCAACCTTATATATATCCAATTGAAAGACTCTTGGATATTCATTTTACTATTTATTTAAGAATATATCGTTCTTTCTTTCCTCCTCTTCTGTAACACGTCGCATCCAATCCCCCAAATCATCAAAATCAAACAATTCTCCAAACATAATATTGCCAGTCTGATCTTCAACAAGTAGGTTTATGATTTGAGTTGGTCCTTCCTGTCTAACCATGTCTTCCATTCCATCATCCTCCATTTCTTCTAAGAAGGTCTTCACCCCTTGTTGATCCACCGTTGTTATCTGAGTCATTTCAAAGAATTTCCATTGATATTTTTCATCATCAGATGTTTCCATGTTACTGTTAGAGTTGCTCCATCTTACATCTTCATCAAAACATGACTCCTCAACATTGATGTTTGCATTTCACATCTCCTTTTCCAAATTCTTCATGTTGTCATGTTATGTTTTGTCTTTAACAACTTGCAACATATTGACCATGTTTAATGGCAACACTTAGATGTTGTTCCTAGGTTTTTATCTCACTTGAATTGTGCCCTTCTATACATCTACTACTGTTCCAATTTTTATCAAGAAGTTTAATTCGAGTAGTAAATCGTAACTATTAATATCCACAACCATGAAAGTCATAAGGCATTGGACTTTTCCCATTTTTATTGTAATCAAATTTATCTTGCCAAACACTTGAGTTATTATCCCTTAGGTAGTTTTATAAGACTCCATGTTTATAACCAGATGCATGATCCCTAACTCACGCACTACAGTTGCTAACATAACTAACATTGATGCTTTTATATCTACAAGTCCTTCAACCAGATTGTTGCCAACACCTACCAACAAATGCAAAGTCCTGCTTCTATGATTCTTGTTAATGCATATTCTATGAATTATAGGTGTTTCATCTGATTTTATCAAGTTTGCAAACTTCAAATTGTCATCCCTTTTTTTTCGAACCAATTTCACAAGGTTTTTTAGGTATTCTAACTCACTTAGGATTGATAAATTATTTTTCATTGTTGACAAGGCAATTTTTCCCTTGATGAAGTGTGTTACAAATTTTAGACCAGGAACTTTCTTCCTTCATAACATCTAGAGACCCAAAACCTATTGCTTTGTCTTTTGTTTCTTCCACTTTTGGTGCCTGCATCGCCATTGGCAATCACCTTCTAGGAATTTTGGCTCTAGAAAATATATCATGCTATTCAATATGACCCATCCATGTATAGTAACCACATTTGAGCCCACGATTTTCTATCCTATGTGGGAGACCACATTTACTGCATTTAGGTCTTAGGTCCCCAATTCTTGAACATACAATAGCAATGTGATCAATTACGTTACATATTTGACACATTGATGAACTGCTAGTTCCAAGCAATCCGGTTCCAAGTCCTAATGAAATACCTTGTTTGAAAAAAATTATGAGTGACTCATTCAAAACATTGAGCTATTTTTCCATGATAACATTAGTCACAACTCCTTTTTGCTCCTCCTTCAACAATTCATATGGGGTTTCTCCCAACTCCACTAAAACTCTTTCTACTTCCAAAGTTGCTATAAGCAGCTCATCCATATTTACATAGTCCTTCATTACATAGAGTTTTCTAATCTAAAGTCACAACTTGGAAAGGAGCCTTCTCCTTTGCACATTATCCTCCAACTTTCTCTTTATAAATAAATTTTCCATCCTGTCATGGTAGGCTTCAACTCTTTGTTTTGGTTCTTGCATTATCTAGTCCAATTTAGCCTTAATATCTTCCTTGTCCACCATACCTTATTTCAAAAGCATGGTAGCATTCATAGATGGCCAATTTCTTACACCAATCTTTTGACTTTCCTCATAGGTTCAACCCACCTATCTTGAATGATTTCTACTCGTCAATTCCCCTTACTTCTACCGCCATTTCCAACCTCTCCACCCAATTGTGAACATCTTCAAATTCTTTCCCCTATAAAAGTTCACCCATACCCTTTGGGCTTGTCATCTTGTGGTACTTGCTAGATCCATTATTACTATGATATATAAAGACTATAAATTATTTTTTCTTAATCAAAGTTCAATGCAAAATCAATGCATTTTAAATTATCCCTAACCCATACATTTTATTCATTCAAACTCCAACTTAACATTCTTGAAATGGTTCTAGAATGTTCCCTATCATAAACATACTCTCCATCCTTGCAAGAATTTAACATAATGTTGTTCTGTCTTCAAAGATCCAGGAATCCAAATATCTCCTAATAAAAGAGTAGGTTTTCCATTTTCAAGAATAGGTATTTCTAAATTGAACAAAGAGGGATCAAGGCAATTATTTGTCGTAGGACTACTTTGATACATATTGGTTGTTTCCATCCATCATGAATTCCAAAATCAGGTTCTTTTAATATAACTCCAATTTTTTATTAAGGTCATCATTGATGATTACATATGATCTAGTAAATAATTGATGAGACTCATATTGTATTCTTTCATCATGTTCAAAGTTCCATAACCATTCCCCATTGGTAGTTTTTCCTAGTCACCAAACTAAGGCCTTTGACTCCACTCTTGAATGCTCAATCCTAACTATTTTGTCACCAACAACAAATAAGACATTAATCTCAAAATGAAGAACTTCACACAATGAGTAGGTGATTGCAACCACTAGTATCCATAGATCCCTTACCTTAGGTATTGAATCAACTTCTTCAAACACTTCAATAGTCAACAAATTGGACAAAAACAAAGGAGAAGTAATATTTGTGATGATGTTTGTCAATTGTAGTCTAACTTCTTGTTCCATGTTTTGTTTTCAGCCAAATTTGAACCTTTGTATACTTGTCAATATATATAATAAGCAATGCCAAATCACCTATTCTTGTTAAGTTTGGGATTGAATCCAATGATATTCACCACACCAAACCTTCGTAGCCTCAAAATAATTGCTCCTTTCTTAGGTAGAAGGTCATACCTGGGAAATGGAGAGTCAACCTCATTAATGGTTAAAATTTTGTTGGGCTATGTTGAACATTTCGCAATTGGTTTTCTCTTTCTTAATTCATGGTGCTGCAAATATTATACCTTTTCCCCAACACCACAAGTATTCAACATTACTCATAGTTCTGCCAACTTTTATGAATACCTAGAAAGACTCGGATACCAAAAATATGGACTTACTAAGTTCCCAAAAAACACATTGACTATACACCAACAACCCAACATCAACTATATATATGCAAAGTTCATAGCTTCAAAAATTTATCCATCAAATTTCCAATGGTAGATAATTGTGAAGGCTAGATGTTCCATGGTTATCAAATCTATTATATATAGGTCTACAAAGGTCAGACCACTCCAATTTCACTTGCTTGAACAATAATTGACCAAATTGGCACCTTAGGAACATCCTTCAACACCAACACACCCATAACAACAACATTTGTAGTGGAATACCCCAATGTTATTCAAACAAATCTCACATTGAAAATTGCCACTAAATTCTTTCCAGACAACAAACTACATTTCAAGAAAATACATAAAGATCAATTTTAGAATATTGATGTCCCTTCTCACTTTGCAGAATGGAATTAGGAAGTTTGACAAATGTTGCCTCAACACCCACATTGGAATAATTTTACAGAACCCAATTAAATAATTCAAGCACACATTTGGAGGTCGTAAACTACTGGGTACTCTCTTCCTTCATCCAAAACACTTAACTCCCCCATTGCAATGTTCATTCACATATACTCCTTCGCCAATGGGTCACCCATGAAATCCCTATATTTTTCATCATTCCCTTAATCATTGACCTATGTTTGTAAAAATACCCAGCTTCTTTTTAAGAGGTCAACTATGCAGTGAAGAGAATAATAGCAGCCTCTCATAAAGACAAACCACAACCTACTTATCTCAAGCATTCATCCCTTCATCACAATTCAAAAGTGTCTCAACCATTGTGAATGCAAACTCTACAACACACAAACCACACAAAACCAATCAGTGTGTTTAGTTTCAAATCCTACATCCCTTTTGTAGTTGCGTTGCCTCCTTTGCTCCATAGCTTGCACCATCCTCCTCCTTTCAAGAGGAAAACAACAAACAATATACTAATCCCTAAACTTTCACATAAACTTAAAAACAAGCTTATCATCACATCAAGGTTTCCTTCATGAAACCTTTTTGCGAATAACAAAACGACAAAATAAAAGATAGTTTTTGGCACCATGACTTTGGTAGAGATTAGTTTGTCCACATAATAACCCTAAGAGCTTCCCATCCATGCTTTTCTATTACATTAGGTCTTCATTCTCTTTTCTTACACCTTTGACCTATATGAGAAAAAAGGTGATGAAACCTAATTAATTATATCTTTTGTTGGATATAACTAGCCTCAATTAATTATTGATACCTTGACATCTAGCTTTCCTTTTTAAAAAGAAAAAAACCCTATCCAACAAGATTGGAAAAGGGATGAGGATTGCATGAATGAAAGAAGCTTTGTTTCACAATAATACATGATGGAGGTGATGAGTCATTGAGACCCAATCTCATATGAGAAACTAGTTTTTCCCCTTTTAAATTTTTGTTCCTTGTTTTTAGTTTTGGACTTGAGTTTGTGGTATTTTTTTTTTTCTTTTTTTTTCCATTCTTTTTGCTTTAGTTTTGCAATTCAAGTGTTTTCCTTTTTTTTTTAATTCTTGGTTTTGCATTCTTTTGTTTGTAGGTACAATCAAATTAATATTTACACCTACAAGACAAAGTTTTCCAATGTATTATTAGTTACAGACTGAAGGACAATTGTCTCTTTCATTATTATGACAAAGCTTCCAACCAAGACGAGGCATTTGAAAAAATGAAGGTATTTTTAATTTTTAATTTTTTGAGTGTTGGTTCTCATACTTTTTTTACTTTTTTTTGGGGGGTGTTCAATTTTGATTTTTATTTATTTTGGTTGTGTAGGACATTGATGTTGAAGATAATGATGTGATTTTATTTTTGTTAATGAAATTTTTCTTGGCCATAGAAATGGATTGTTAGTCCTTGGTTTCAATTCATATGAGAATAAACATGTTTTTAATTTAGTTTTTAGGTTTTTTTTGTTTGTGTTTATTTCCAATGGTTTTTCTTTATTTGTAGGAGGTTTGAATTGAGGATCCGAAATCTGGAAGACCCAGTAAACCTAGCTGTGAATGTTGTTTAATAACTTGAGCAAGGTTTTTTCTGGTTAGACACAAGAAGATGGAAGAGAAAAGAAAGTCCTGAATTTGAATGCAATTTATGAGGAGATTCTGATTTAGGTACCAATTGATTTGAGATGCAAATCAGCAAAATTTCATTTCAAAATCAGTTTCTGTTTTCATGCACATGATGATGGCTCTTGTTAAATCTGTGGGGCAGGTGGAAGTGAGTACCTTGCTTTTCAGTTTTCTCCAGTTGGAATGATTCAAGGGGGCTTGCTGCTCTGGTACAAAAGGGTGAAGTTGTTGCAGAGTACACCCAAGACTTGTAAGAGATTCAATGCATGTTGTTGGAATGAAGGACTTGCTGCTCAGACGGTGCGAAAGGGTAAAAGTTGCAAAGGACCACCCAAGACAAGCCTTAAATTGGATGTTGTTGTTGGATTGCACTTACTTGTAAACATCATGTCAACGTCTGTCCTTGGGAGAGGAAGCTTGGTGAACATTGAGTTACTTGTCCTCCAAAAACCAGGGAACTTTATGTCTCAACTCCTTCTCAGTGTGATTTTCTACTGGAAAGGGGCTGCCATGCCAAGAATCTTGTGTCTTCTTCATCACATGTTTCATTTGTTGAACTTTCTTGCATTTTTCAGCACTTGAATGCCAGCACCAAGAGTTCCTTTAGGAAGGCAACATTTCTCCCAGACTACTACAACTGATTTGATAGACGTACTAACTTGTTTACAATGTGTCCTCTCTCTACATTGTGGTTCCCAGCTTCCTTTTGTCTCTTGACATGAAAGTTCCTCTGAACTGTCAATCTGAGAGCTGGTTCCTTGTAAGAGAAAGTTATGAAAAATCCACGATCTCCTGCACAAACCACCTCTGCAGTTGCCCATGAGTGCAGAGTTTTTTGGAAAAGATGAACAACCTTGTGTAACTTCCAGTACTGCAGCAGCATTCGGGTACTTGTTTTTCTTAATGGATCTTGTGTCAAGACTTCTTGAGAACTTACTTGATCCACCAATCACTCGAAGATTTGGTTTCCGTGCCTGCTTCAAAGGGATTTGTGACTCATCTACCACGAAAGAGCCAAGCTTTGCACATTGATTCCTCAGACCTGGATAATCACATGGTTTTGATGCTGGCTTTCTCACTCTGAGTGGAGTCAAATACTTTGTGTTTCCTGGGAAGATGTCGTCTTTGTGCATAATTGGCTGCAAACGTACTTGTTGTGGTGAAGAGCTAGACTGGGTAGAATGCTTAAGATCATTGGAGGCAGACTTTGTGTTTTGATGGAGAAGGAGGTCTTTTTGTGAATACCCAATCTCAAGAAGCATATCAACATAAGATGAAGGAGAATATTGTGGTACCTCTGCAGCTCCTGCATCTTCTTCTTCTTCTTCTTCTTCACCTTCCCATGATGTACTTTGGTTCCATCGTAAACACTTGGGTTGAAAACTTCCAGGGAATAATGGATTGGATCTCCATTCACACTCATCATTGTCAAGCAGAAAGTGCTGGCTTACATGAGAAAGCTTATGTAGTGTACAAGACACATCAAAACAATTCTCCTTGAAAGATGATGATCCATCCTCCTCTGGGGACCAAGAATTGACAGCCATATCCAAAGACATGCGCTTTGTTCTCCTTCTTGATTCTCCCACTCTTGACATCCTTCTCTGTAGACTGGTTGCAGTGACTATTCCAGAACTTGGCTCAACAACTATACATTCGTTGAGCATTGAGGTTTGCTCATCCAAAGCTTCTTCCATGTTCTCCTGGTTCTGCATGTACCAAAAGGTCCATGCAGACCTGTTAAGATCCTCCCTTCATCCAAAACTTACTTGTGACTGCCATGAAATAAGTGTTTCCTGGAAATTTTGTTGCTGCAGAGTTTCAGAGTTTGTGTCAACTTCTCCCAGCAAACTCATTTGGTTAGAAGAACAATGTGATGTATCCAAGGAATCACGGAAAATAGTCTTATCCAAGGAATTATGGAAAATAGTCTTACTCGATCTGAAGGTATGCGCTTTGACAGCCTGCTCCTTGACTCTGAGCCCTCTCTTGACATGATCCTCATTCGACCAGGGCCTGTTGCAGCTGCCATGCTGCTACTTTGCTCAACAAACATTTCATTGACAAAGATTCGATCTGGCTTTTGCTCCTTGACATTCTCAGCCTTGTTCTGCATACCCAAAAGGTCCCATTGTGATCAGGCCAGGCTCCTTCATTCAAAACAATGGGTAGCCACTAGTTCAGAATCAATCTGACGCACAGTTTTAAATTCTCCAGAAGCAAACATTTGCTCCAGAGAAGTCTAGGGAAACAACCATTCCCTAGACTTCTCTGGAGCGACTGACCGACTGAGGGGAGTCAAGCCCAATTCCACATTCAAACTGGGAAATATAAAATTTACTAAGATGAAGATTTTAGATCTTTGCTCAAGAAAACACTTGGAATCTCTTTCTCCCCAGACAGCCTCTTGTTTTCTGTTACTGTCATTGCAGTGAATCCATCTTCTGCAGTGTTTAGAGTATTCTCCGGATTCCAAAGATAAGCTAAAAGAGATTTGGAGTCACAGATCTGAGCCCATGAAATTTCAATCCTGAACATTGTGAATTGAACAAGTGGTTGGTGATGGAGAAAACATTCAAACTAGTAGAAAATTTCAAGCTTGCAGACACCTATTAGTGGTGCAGTCAAGAGCTTCTTCTTGGTGATCATGGAGGAAAGTCGAGAAGATCCTTTTTCTACAGTGAAAGCAAAAATGACAAGAGAAAGAAGCAAGAGCATTATTGTGCTGACGTTGTCTCTATAGAAGAAGCTCTGCTGCAAGGATGATGCTATAGATAACAACAAAATGATTTTTGGTAGATTGTTGAATCATCTACTTGCCTGAGGTTCCTGTGTAGTAGGTCTCCACACCAACTGTGACGATCTCGTCTCCATTGATTTCTGCCGACTGCAGCGGCCCGTTAATGTCTCCTTCATTGCTTCTTCTTCTTCTTCGTCGTTTCACTCTGGTCTGGTCAGCCAGTGCTTTGTAAGCTGCTGGAAAAAATCCTTTCTCTCAGCTTCATATCAGCCATGATCCTGAGTCCTAGTATTCTGCACCCTCTGTATCTGCCTGCAGCACCTACTAGCGTCAGGCTTTTCTTCCAAAAACTTCACGATCTATGAGAGAGAGAGAGAGAGAGAGA
>Ga0116229_10001969_pt1 | contig 32818 bp, 30 predicted proteins | sample S1TSphgellanicum_3_FD_87313 | JGI IMG/M metagenome (GOLD analysis project Ga0116229, IMG submission 87313) | Host-associated microbial communities from peat moss isolated from Minnesota, USA - S1T2_Fc - Sphagnum magellanicum MG | ecosystem: Host-associated > Plants > Peat moss > Unclassified...
GCTGTTACTAGGTCGAGATCAAACCTCGCGTGACCTTGAAAAGGATTTGAGGCTGATGGGCGCAATCCGAACCGGCAATCTGAACCATTTGCGTGCGGTCCGCCGTCAGGTCTTGGCGAGGGCCGCCGCCCGTCTGGACTCTGGGCGGGCGACGGTTCGAGCAGTCGATGGTCCAAGCCGGGCCCACGTCCAAGCGGTCCCATCCGCGGGCGACGTGAGCGTCTAACACAGGACGAGCGACAAGCGGTCGTTGCTGGTGTGAGCCCGCACAGGATGTTTGATCATGTTGCATACAGACGCGAAGACGATACACGCCGGGGAGGCTTTGGGCTCCGGGGACGCCGTTGTCCCGGTCGTAACGCCTGCCGACCTCGACCGCGCCTTCCATGATTGGCAGAGCCGGTTCACGGGGGGAACATCTCCCAGCGCCGTCGGTCTGGCCTGGCTGGATTGGGCGACGCACGCCGCCAATGAACCCTTTGGCAGTGCGGCGCTGGGGTTAAGCGCGCTGCAGCAGTGGGGCCGTCTGGGCCAAGCCGCCTGGGGTGGAGCGCCGCCGATCGCCGCTGGGGTCGGCGACCATCGTTTCACAGCCGCCGCCTGGCGCCGGCCCGGTTATGATCTCATGGTCCAGGCCATCCTTTTGAGCGAGCAATGGTGGGGCGCCGCCGTGCAAAGCCCCGCCGGCGTCGCGTCGCCCAACCGGCGTATTCTGGAAAGCGCGGTGCAGCAGTGGCTGGATCTGATCTCGCCCTCCAATGTCGCCTGGCTCAACCCCGAGGTCGCGGCGGCCACCCGGGCCGAAGGCGGCGCCAATCTCGTTCGGGGATGGCTCAACCTGATGCGGGACAGGACGAAGGTCGAGGACGGCTTCAAGGTGGGCCAGGACGTCGCCGCGACGCCGGGCAAGGTCGTGTTCCGCAACGCCTTGATGGAGCTGATCCAATACAGCCCCACAACCCCGGCCGTGTCGCCCCAGCCGATCCTGATGGTGCCGGCGTGGATCATGAAGTTCTATATCTTGGACCTGTCGCCAAAGAACTCGCTGGTGCGCTGGCTGGTAGGGCAGGGACGCACCGTCTTCATGGTGTCCTGGCGCAATCCCGGCGCCGATATGCGCGACGTCGCCCTGGACGACTATCGGGTCGACGGCGTGATGGCGGCGCTTGCGGCTGTCCAGGCGATCTGCGGCGACTCCAAGATCCACGCCGTCGGCTATTGCTTGGGCGGGACGCTGCTGACCATCGCCGCGGCGGCCATGGCGCGGGACGGGGACGACCGTTTGGGCAGTCTGTCGCTGTTCGCCGCCCAGAGCGATTTCACCGAAGCGGGCGATCTAAAACGGTTCATCACCGAGGATCAGTTGAGCTTCCTCGACGATATCATGCAGACCCAAGGCTATCTCAGCAGCGCCCAGATGGGGGCGGCGTTCAAGATGCTGCGCCCCAACGACCTGATCTGGTCGCCGGCCGTGCATCAATACCTGCTGGGCGAGGCCGACGCGCCGTTCGACTTGATGGCCTGGAACGCCGATGGGACGCGTCTGCCGGCGCGTATGCATATCGAGTACCTGAGGCGACTGTTCCTAGACAACGACCTGGCGGAGGGCCGCTTCGAGGTCGAAGGCCGCCCGCTGGCGCTCGACGACCTCAGGACGCCGCTGTTTGTCCTGGGCGCCGAGGCCGATCAGGTCGCGCCCTGGCGTTCGGTATTCAAGCTCGCCCTGTTCAACGACGGCGATCTGACCTTCGTCTTGACGTCGGGCGGGCACAATGCGGGCGTGGTGAGCGAACCCGGCCATCCCCATCGCCATTTTCGCCTGCGTCAGCGGGCGGCCGGGGCGAAGACCCTGGGTCCTGATGAGTGGCTGAACCGCACCGCGGTTCAGGACGGCTCGTGGTGGCTCGCCTGGAACGACTGGCTGGCCGCCCGATCCGGTCCTGCGGTCGATCCGCCGCCGATGGGCGCCAAAGGGTATGGCGCCCTTGGCGACGCGCCTGGCTCTTACGTCTTGGAGCGATAGGGCCATGGCCGATGGATCCGTCCCCGAAGCGTCTCCCGCGACGGCGCCGCAAAACACGCTGGTCGTCAATGACGACGGCTTTCTGGAGAACTGCACCTTTGACGAATTGCGGATCGGCCAGACCGCGAGTCTATCCCACACCGTAGCTCAGCGAGACATCGACCTTTTCGCGCTGGCGACAGGGGACATGAATCCCGCCCATGTCGATCCGGCGTACGCCAAGACGGACATGTTTCACCACATCATCATTCACGGCATGTGGGGCGCGGGCCTGATCTCCGCCGTCCTGGGCTCGAAACTGCCGGGGCCGGGGACCATCTACCTGGGGCAAGACCTGCACTTCCGTCGCCCCGTCGGTCTGGGCGACACCCTGACGGCCACGGTGACCGTTCGGGAAAAGAAGCCCGCCAAGGGCGATGTGACGCTGGATTGCATCGGTACGCTGCAGACGGGCAAGGTGGCGATCACGGGCGTCGCCTTCGTCCGCGCGCCGACCGAAAAGGTGCGCTTGCGACGGGCCCAGCTGCCCTATGCGCGGCTCAGTCGCCAGATCGAAGGCGCCGCCTTGCTGGCCCAGGCGGCCGGCCCTCCCGTGGTCGCCGCGGTGATCTATCCGATCGATGCGGCGTCTCTGGCGGCCGCCCTGGATGCGACCGCATCGGGCCTGATCACGCCGCTCCTGATTGGGCCGCCGGCGCAGATTGCAGCGGCCGCGCGGGCGCTGGGCGCCGACATCGCCAAGGTCCGGGTGATCGAGGCGCCCAACGCCGCCGCCGCGGCCGCGGCCGGCGTCGCCTTGGTTCGGGCGGGAGAGGCGGCCCTGCTGATCAAAGGCGATCTGCACACCGAGACGCTGATGCATCCGGTCGTGGCCGCGATCGGCGGTCTTCGGACCGGGCGGCGTATCAGCCACGTCTATGTGATGGATGTTCCCGACTACCCCCGTCCGCTGCTCATCACCGACGCCGCCATCAATGTTCGGCCGACCTTGGCGGATAAGGCCGATATCATTCAGAACGCCATAGACCTGGCTCAGGCGATCGGCATCGTCCGCCCCCGCGTGGCGATCCTGGCGGCCGTGGAGACCGTCAGCGACCGGTTGCCTTCCACCATCGACGCGGCGGCGCTTTGCAAGATGGCTGAGCGCCGTCAAATCACCGGCGGGGTGCTGGACGGACCTCTGGGCCTGGACAATGCGATCAACGCGGCGGCGGCGGCCGAGAAGGGCATCGCGTCCCCGGTGGCTGGTCAGGCCGATATTCTGATCGCCCCCGACCTGGACGCCGGCAACCTCCTGGCCAAGCAGTTGAGCTTCCTGGCCGGGGCCCAGGCGGCGGGGGTGGTGCTTGGCGCGCGGGTTCCCATCGTCTTGACCAGCCGGGCGGATAGCGCCCGCACGCGTCTGGCGTCGTGCGCCTTGGGCGTCATCCTGGCTCGGGCCTCCCCACAGACAGCGGGGGTTTCGACGTGACCCCCAGCGGCGCGATTTTGACGCTCAATATGGGGTCGTCCAGCCTGAAGTTCGCGCTCTTCGACGCCGCCGACACCCTCAACGCCACGGTCCGAGGCGTCGTGACCAGCCTTGATGACGCCCCCCACATGATCGCCCGCCGCGCTACGGGCGCGACCCTTGCGGATCGGCGATGGCTAGGAGCGCAGACGCCGCCGCTTGGCGTCATTTTGACGGCGGTGCTCGATATCGCGACGCAGGGGACTGGAACCGAAAGCCTGGCCGCGGTCGGACACCGCCTGGTCATGGGCGGCCCAGACCATGCCGCGCCCGAGCCGGTCACGCCGGCTTTATTGGCCGCCCTCGCGTTGGCGACGCCGCTCGATCCCTTGCATATGCCGCCGGCGGTCGCCGCGATCGCGGCGGTGCGGGAGGCTGGGCCTGAGACTCTCCAGGTCGTCTGTTTCGATACGGCCTTTCATACCACCCTGGCCCCCGTCGCCACACGGTTCGCGCTGCCGCTGGCGATCGCGGCCGCAGGCGTTCGCAAATACGGCTTTCATGGTCTGTCCTATGAGTTCATCGCCGAGCATCTGAAGGCGACGCGGCCGGCGCTGGCGCAGGGCAGGGTCGTGGTCGCCCATCTTGGCGCCGGCGCCAGTCTTTGCGCCATGTCCAACGGTTGCAGCATCGAAACCACGACCGGATTCAGCGCCTTGGAGGGCCTGGTGATGGCCACCCGTTGCGGTAGCCTGGACCCTGGGGTGATCCTCTATTTGGCGCGTCAGGGGCTTAGCTTCGGCGATATCGAAGACATGCTCTATCGGCGCTCCGGCCTTCTGGGCCTGTCGGGGATCAGCGGCGACGCGCGCGTGCTGTTGGAGAGCCCGGAGCCCGCGGCCCGCGACGCGATGGAAAGCTTTGTCTATCGCATCGCCATCGACGCCGCCGCGATGGTCGGGGCGCTCGGCGGTCTGGATGGCCTGGTGTTCACAGCCGGCGTCGGGGAGCATTGCGCCCCTGTGCGCGCCGCCGTCTGCGCCCGTCTCGCCTGGCTCGGCGTTCGCCTCGACCCAGCCGCCAATGCGCGCGACGCCGCCTGCATCAGCGCCCCCGACAGCACAGTCGAGGTTCTGGTCATCCCTGCGAACGAAGAGGCGTCGATCGCTCGCCATACCGCTGAACTCCTGCAGGCGGCCGCATGACCTCGACCGAACCCGCGCCGTCCGTTCCCCTGAGCTTGGCCGGCAAGCGCGGCCTGATCTTCGGCGTCGCCAACGCCCAAAGTATCGCCGCCGCCTGCGCTCGCGCCTTCGTCGGCGGGGGCGCCAAGATCGCCTGCAGCTATCTGAACGAGAAGGCGCTGCCCTATGTACGCGCCGTGACGGATCCGCTCGGCGGCGTTCTGCTGTTTCCCTGCAATGTGGAGACGCCGGGCGAGATGGAGCAGGTGTTCGCGGACGCCTACCTCGGCCTTGGCGGGCTCGACTTCGTCCTTCACGCCATCGCCTTCGCGCCCGCCGAGGATCTCAAGGGACGGGTGGTGGACTGCAGCGCCAAGGGCTTCGCGCTCGCGATGGACGTGTCCTGCCATGCCTTCTTGCGCATCGCCCGGATGGCGGAGCCGTTGATGGGCGATGGCGGGTGTCTGTTGACCGTGACCTTTTTCGGCTCTGAACGGGTCGTTCCCAATTACGGGCTGATGGGGCCGGTGAAGGCGGCGCTGGAGAGCGCTGTGCGCTACGTGGCGGTCGAGCTTGCGCCCATGGGCATCAGGGTCAACGCCCTGTCGCCGGCGGCCATCGCGACCCGCGCCGCCGGCGGCATCGTCCATTTCGACGCGCTTCTCGCCGCCGAGGCCGCCGGCCCCATGCATCAGATGATCAGCGCCGACGACGTGGGCGCTCTGGCGGCCTTTCTGGTCGGCGATGGCGCACGCCACATCACCGGCGCGATCATCCCCATCGACGGCGGACAGCATCTGACGGGTTAAGGTTAAAAGGAGACGGAGATGCCGTTGATTAACCCAAGACCGCCACGGGACAGACCGACATCAGCTAAATTTCAGACTTGAATGTTACGAATTTATAATTACTGATTATGATAATGAAGAGGAGCCGACGCGTAAGACATCGGCCGGAGGAAGAGCCATGCGTCCGTTTTCGATCGCGATCTGTGTTCTGATCGGGCTGTTTTCGAAACCCACATCTTACGCCGCCCTCAATCAGCGGCTGGAGCGGGCGATCCGGCGCTGAAGGACGGCTCGCCGCTGGAGCCGTTGCATGGCCAACCCATCGATCATCCAGCTTTCGCGGCGATGATCGATTTTGTAGAGAGGGGCGCTTTGAAGCCTTGAGGCGCCATGGCCTGGACCCGCCGTTACGACGATGCCGAGCCCCAGCGCGTGAACCGCTGGCTAGCCCAGTCCGGCGTCTGCTCTCGCCGCGAGGCTGAAGCGCTGATCGCGCGGGGTCTGATCTCGATCGACGGCGAGCCCGTCGCCGATCTGGGCCGCAAGATCGCGCCGGGCCAAACCCTGACCCTCGCCGACGACGCCCAGGCCCACCTGGACGGCCAGCTCACGATCCTGATCCACAAACCCGTCGGCGTCGTGTCAGCCCAGCCCGAAGCGCGTCAGATTCCCGCCATCCGCCTGGCGACCCCGGACGCCCTATGGGGCGATGGCGCGGGCGTACCGGCGCTGGACGCCAAGACCCGGCTGGCCCCCGTGGGTCGCCTCGACCTGGACTCGCGCGGCTTGTTGATCCTGTCTGAGGACGGGGTGCTGACCAAGGCGGTGATCGGCCCGGAGTCGGACCTTGAGAAGGAATACCTGGTCCAGGTGGAAGGCGCGATCACCGAAAAGAAGCTCGGGCGCCTTCGTCATGGGCTGGAGCTCGATGGCCGCAAGCTGAAACCGGCCAAGGTCGCCCTGGTCGAGGAGGAAGGCGTAGAGCCCGGCGTGCTTCGGTTCATCCTGAAGGAGGGGCGCAACCGCCAGATTCGTCGCATGTGCGAGGCGGTGGATTTGCGCGTCATAGACCTGTTTCGCCTTCGGATCGGTCCGGTGCGCCTGGGCGATCTCCCCGAAGGCCGCTGGCGCCCCATGACGGCGGCCGAGCGCGCCGCCATTCTGCAGGGTTGACCCATCATGGGCTATGGCCACGGTTTCGCCATGGTGCGGGTGCAGGGGCAAGGCATGATACGCTGGCTCGCTTGCGCCCTTATGGGCCTCTTCGCCCTCACGACCGCCGCCCAGGCGGCGCCTCTGCAGACGGCGGTGTTCGCCGGCGGCTGCTTCTGGTGCATGGAGCACGACATGAAGGCCATCCCCGGCGTCGTGTCGGTGGAGTCCGGCTACACCGGCGGGACGCTGGATCACCCGAGTTATGAAGACGTGGTGACGGAGACCACCGGCCATTATGAGTCGGTGAAGGTGACCTTCGACCCGGCCAAGATCGACTACGCCTATCTCCTGACCCGCTACTGGAAACTGGTGGACCCGACGGACGACGGCGGCCAGTTCTGCGATCGAGGCCCGTCGTATCGCACCGCCATCTTCGTCGCCGACCCGACCCAGCGCAAACTGGCCGAAGCCTCCAAGATCGAAGCGCAAGCCCGGTTGAAACAGGGCCGCATCGTCACGCCGATCCTACCCCTTCGCACCTTCTGGCCGGCGGAAGCTTACCACCGCGACTACGCCCACAGCCACGCCCTGCACTACACCCTCTACCGCCAAGGCTGCGGCCGAGACGCCCGGCTGCAAGAGGTCTGGGGGCGCTAGAGCGGATCAGCCGGCTTAGGCGGCGGCTATTCCCACGTCCGCTTTCCCCGGACTTGTTCCGGCGACCCATGGCGCGACGCTTTCGGCCGCCCACATGGCTATCAGACCTCGCGCCCTCCGTCTTGCCTGGCGAAAAGGTCGCGCAACTTTGAACCCCATTCGCAGGCGGAGATGTCGCGCCATGGACGCCCGGGGCAAGTCCGGGCAAGACGGACGAAGAGAGCTTAAGGGCTTAAGACAGAGTCATGATGTTGCGCGGCGCAAAAAGGGCGGCGACCGTTCTGGTCGCCGCCCTGATCGCCCGCAGTCGTCGTTACCGCGCCGCTTCGATCAAGCCGCCAGCGCCAACTGATCGGCGTCCATCACCTTCGTCCAGGCCGCGACGAAGTCCTTGACGAACTTCGGTTGGCTGTCGGCGCAGGCGTAGGCCTCCGCCAACGCCCGCAACTCGGAGTGAGAGCCGAAGATCAGGTCGACGCGCGTGCCGGTCCATTTGAGCGCCTTGGTCTTGCGATCATAACCCTGGAAGGCGGTCTCTGAGTCGTCCCCGCTCCATTCGATCCCCATGTCCAGCAGGTTGACGAAGAAGTCGGTCGTGAGCACGCCCGGCCGGCTGGTGAAGACGCCGTCCTTTGAGCCGTGGGCGTTGGCGCCGAGCACCCTTAAGCCCCCGATCAAAGCCGTCATGTCGGGCCCGCTCAGCTTCAGCAGCTGGGCCTTGTCCACCAGGGCCTCTTCAGGCGCCATGAACTGGCGGCCCCGATGATAGTTGCGGAAGCCATCGGCCATGGGTTCGAGCGGGGCGAAGGAGTGGGCGTCGGTTTGCTCGGCCGAAGCGTCCATGCGGCCCGGGGTGAAGGGGACCTCGACCTCTGTTCCGCCGTCCTTGGCGGCCTTCTCGATCGCCGCGGCGCCGCCGAGCACGATCAGGTCGGCGATGGAGACCTTCTTATCCCCGGTCGCCGTGGCGTTGAAGGCGGTCTGGATGGCTTCCAACACCTGCAGCACTTTGGCGAGCTTGGGTGGATCGTTCACGTCCCAATCCTTTTGGGGCGCGAGGCGGATGCGCGCGCCATTGGCGCCGCCCCGCTTGTCGGAAGCCCGGAAGGTCGAGGCCGAGGCCCAGGCCACCGAGACCAGGTCTGACACCGTCAAGCCTGAGCCCAAGATCTTGGACTTCAAGTCCGCGATATCGTGAGCGTCGATCACCGGGTGATCCAGGGCCGGGATCGGGTCCTGCCAGATCAAGGTCTCCTTGGGGACGAGCGGGCCGAGGTAGCGCTGGACCGGACCCATGTCGCGGTGGGTGAGCTTGAACCAGGCCCGGGCGAAGGCGTCGGCGAACTGGTCGGGATGCTCATAGAACCGCCGGGAAATCGCCTCGTAAGCCGGGTCGAACCGCAGCGCCAGGTCCGACGTCAGCATGGTGGGCACACGCTTTTTGGACGGATCGTGGGGATCAGGGATGGTCGCCTCGGCGCCCTTGGCCTGCCATTGATAGGCGCCGGCGGGGCTCTTGGTCAGCTCCCACTCGAACTTGAACAGGTTGTCGAAATAGTGGTTGCTCCACTGCGTCGGCGTCTGGCTCCAGATCACTTCCGGACCGCCGGTGATGGCGTCCGGGCCAAAGCCCACGCCATGGGCGCTCTTCCAGCCCAAGCCTTGAGCTGCGATCGAGGCGCCTTCCGGCTCAGGCCCCACGAGGGAAGGGTCGCCCGCGCCGTGGGTCTTGCCAAAGGTGTGGCCGCCGGCGATCAGGGCCACAGTCTCTTCGTCGTTCATGGCCATGCGGGCGAAGGTTTCGCGGATATCGCGGGCGGAGCCTAAGGGATCGGGCTTGCCGTTGGGGCCTTCGGGATTGACGTAGATCAGGCCCATCTGCACGGCGCCCAGCGACGTGTGCAGCTCGCGTTCGCCGCTGTAGCGCTCGTCGCCGAGCCACGAGCCCTCAGGCCCCCAGAACAGCTCTTCCGGCTCCCAGGTATCGGCGCGGCCGCCGGCGAAGCCAAAGGTTTTAAAGCCCATGGATTCCAGCGCGACATTGCCGACCAGGATGTAGAGGTCGGCCCAGGAGATCTTGGCGCCATACTTCTGCTTGATCGGCCACAGCAGGCGGCGCGCCTTGTCCAGGTTTGCGTTGTCCGGCCAGCTATTGAGCGGCGCGAACCGCTGCTGTCCGCCGCCGGCGCCGCCGCGACCATCGGTGATCCGATAGGTGCCTGCGCTGTGCCAGGCCAAGCGGATGAACAGGCCGCCATAGTGGCCAAAATCGGCCGGCCACCAGTCTTGGGAGTCTGTCATCAGAGCGTGCAGATCGGCGACGACCGCGTCCAGATCGAGGCTGTTGAACGCTTGCGCGTAGTTGAACTCAGCGCCCAGCGGATTGGAACGCGGCGAATGCTGGTTGAGACCCGTAAGGCGCAGGCTGTCCGGCCACCAGTCCCGGTTGGTGCGCGCGGCCTTGCCATGCCCCATGGGGCACTGACGTGCGATGTTGTCTTCGACCTTGGCGTCCATGTTCGTCTTCCTTGAAGTGTCTTGTTGGGGTCGGCCGAACCTGGGGTCGCGACCCGGCGCCGCTGCTAACGACATCGGTAGGAGGCGCTCAGGAAGAATATTTGTAAAATTGATTGTTTGCATGGATAGGATCGAGCGGATCGATGGCCAGGCGCCATCGTCTCAACCAGACCGTGTGCAGCGAACGCCGGACCCCATGGCATGAGCTGGTCGTTGTTTGCGGAATGATGGGCGGCGTCGGCCACGCCTGAACTTTACCGGAAAGGGCGGCTCATCGACGCCAAGGACGACCCATTGCGGACATTGCGTGAGCGCCGAGAAAGGCCCAATCTGATGCAAGGAGGTATTTACGATGGCCGTTACCAGGATCGTCGCCAATCTCAGCGCGCCGGATCCAAAGGGCTTGGCGAGGTTCTACGAACAGGTTTTCGAGCTCGACGCGCCACACGACATGGGCTGGATCGCGTTCTTAGACAAAGATGCGACCCAGAAAATTGAATTGCATACCGCTTCTCAAGGGGGTTCCGGAACGGAATTGCCTGTCATATCAATCGGGGTCGACGACCTTGATGCAACAGAGGCCGCGGTTCGCGCCGCAGGGGCGGAAGTTGTGTACGGGCCGGTTTCAGAAGAATGGGGACTTCGGCGCTTCTTCTTCCGTGACCCTGCGGGCAATCTCGTGAATGTTGTCGTTGGCTAATTGACGGCCCATGCTTTCGAGTCCCGCTCCGAGGCCACGGCATATGCCGAACCACTGTCTACGCCGGATAAAGATGTCGCGCTGGGCGCCAGATAGAAATGTCACTGCGGTCGAGGGGAGGGCGGCGGGCGGACGCGGAGCCCTTCCGTAGCGCAGAGTCCGACCGCCGCGCCGGTGCAGTGACCGTTCAGCTTCGTCCTTTGTTTTCCGAGTGGGCGTTAGCGCGCGAGGCGTAAGCAGAGTCGCTCAGATGTAGGCGCCTTCGGTCGGCTTGCCTGGTTCAAGCTCGATCTTCAAAGCACGCGATTCGACAAAGCCGAACAATCCATGGCAACGGTCCAGTTCCAACCGAACGCCCTTTTCTGCTGTCCGGCTAAGTGCGAGCTCATAAATCGCGTTTTGCTCATTAAAATCGTTCAATTCTAAATTCTCTACGCCTTCTAGATGGAAGGATACCTTGACGTGCTTATCGAGAAGGAAAAATCCTTTGGCATCGACCTCGGATGTTACTTGGAAGGTGTGGACCGTGATTGTGCAACGTGCCCCCTTCTATCCAGCGCCAACCCGAGCACCTCTGCGTCGTGAAACGACGGCACCCGGCCACCAAACCATTCCATCAGCTGGCGTCCTCCCGGGATTTCGTCCAGTAGCTCAGCGGTCGTGACGGGAAAGGGTGCGTCTGCCTCGGCGGCCTCTTCGGCGCGAATCTTTGCATACAGGTGGCGCTCGGCTTGGTTGATCTGGGAGGGGTCGCGGTCAACCTCGCGCTTGCTCGTGGGTAAGTGGTGGCGCTTGTCAGCGTAATTGTAATAGAGAGTGCCATGAATGCCGGTCGCCGCCGCCTTATGAACGGGACGCAGCCACAGGTTATTTAGAATCTGCGCGGCATTTTTCTCGTTATGTCGCGCGATAAAATCTTCAACAAGCTCGATATCTTGTCCCGGATTAGGGAAAAGGTACGCGAACTCATCATCAGTGGCTCTGAAGATGCTGAGGGTGGCGTTATCCGCTCCATCTCTGATCTGAACGTTCCTCAATTGCCGCTCCCGCAACCTTTGCCTGCACGAATATCGCGAAGTCCGACCCTTGGCCATCGCAAGGCGGCTGAGCGTGAAGGAAGTTTGAAATCAGCGCTATTTGCTCACCCATGGTGAGGGAAGGGCGGCCATCATAACGCGCCATCGCGCTTTCAAGCCATTCCGCAACGCCGCGAAATAGAGCTGCTGCTTCTTCGTAGCGTCCAGGGTTTGCAACAAACTCCTGCCGAACTTGGTTCGGCTAGTAGGCGCCGGAGTTCCCGAGCCACTCTGGCGGCGACAACCGTCGGTCGGCTTTATTGCGGCGCCTCGAAGCTCATTGATCAAAGCCAGGCACGACGGGTGCGTAATTCTTGTGACCCCGTAACGGTCCATGCCCTTCCACTGCGGCCAAGCCAGTTTGATCAGCGGTTCCACGAAATCAAACGCGGCCTCGCTGATACCGTTCAGCTTCGTCTTCCTTTTCGAGTGCGCCGTTAGCGCGCGAGGCACGTAGAGCATTTCGCCACACAGCGGGCGTTATCAAGTTCTCAGAAAGATGGCGAATTGACATCTGCAGGGTGCTGGAAATTGGCGTCCATCGTTGCGCGGTCATAGTCTAGCAGCCAGGCGCCAAACCGATCATAGATCGGTTGAAGGGAGCGCGCGTCGGTGGCAACGATATCCATTCCGCGGTCATCGTAAGCCCAGAGAGCCAAGCCTCTGTCGAAATCAACGAGGTAGATGCCTTCAAGCCATCTTGTACGTGGGGTAATACCTTGTTCCCGTGATAGCGCTGCCCAAAGAAGTGCCGTGATGGGCGCGCTGTCGTTAGGAAATGTGGTTGAATACCAATATCGACAGAGGTCCTCCCCAAATGTCAACTTATAGCTTTCATCATTTTGGGGCACTTTGTCTGGCTGCCCAAATGGGTACGGAAATCCAATTTCACGCAGTTTTTTGAAGGTAACAAAGTCTCTGCGCGTACGTTTTTCTCCAGAAAAATGGGAAACTACGGCCGTAAGCGACGCTGCTTCTTCAAAGAGCACACTGGCAACCGATCGGGCTCGATCAATGGCCTGCATGAAACGCACCGGACCTGTTTTTAACTCGCCCCCAAGGTCAAACCGAAGAGCATTGGGTGTCTGATAGAATAGAAGGTCCGGAAAGCCCGGCCAGCCGAACCTCTCCTTGATTATGCCGATTGGTCCTTGCGTCATATCTACCATCCACAGTAACTTCCGGTTTTCGCGAGGGCTGGTTCCATTCTGAAGGTACTGCGCCGTCAACAGCCCTTTATCATCCGACGCTGAACATATGGCCAGTCTGATCACGCCGCTTCGGTCCCTTGCGACTTCGCTTCTCCGGCTCCCGCTCTAATTGCTGTTGATGGATTATCTCCAGCAACGGCCCCAGGCGTTTGTTCTCGACCACGGCGGCCTCCTTCACGTGGCGAATCTTGTCGAAGGTCCGGTTGTCGTACTGGAGCGTTAGCGCTCGGGATAGGGTGCGCTCGACGTGCCAGGTGAAGGCGTCCTCCAGTGTCTCGCGGGATGCCATGGGCCGGTGCAGGTCCTTAGAGTTGGCGGGCGGCTTGGCGAAGCGGGCGTTGTAGTCGGCGATGAAGCTCGGCAGGAAGGCGTTGCCGGCCTCAATGCTGCTGACGCCGGCTAGGCGCAGCTCCTTCACCAGCCGGTCCTGCAAGGTCTTGTTGGCCCGCTCAACGCGGCCCTTGGCCTGGCTGGAGTTGGCGCAGATGATCTTAATGTTCAGCGCGTGAAGGGCGCGGGAGGGTGCCATCTCCAACTGGCACGGTGCGACATTACTAACTGGCGGCTACACCCACTTTGCGCCTAAGATATATTATCGGAAATTGGCACATTCAGCTGTCTGGCCGAAACGGATCGGCGATAAGCAGTCGCCCCTCGACGACGAGTCCGCGCTGCATATCCTCCGTTAGCGCTCCGCCAGCCGTAAGCCAGTTCGGTGCGTCTCCGCTGTAAGCTCTCGAACATCAAGAAGATCGTGCAACGCATCGAGGACTGCATGCAGCTCAGACTATTCAAGCTGAATCTTGCGGCGGCCGACATTGGCCAGTTCGTTGAGAACCTGAACGCTTATCACGCCGCCATTTGCGACGAGGTCGTGCGCCCGCTGAGCCTTCGCGACGTCGTCGCTCATCAGATAGATGAGCGTATTGGTATCAAAAAAGCTAGCGACCATTGGCCTCGTCGCGGTCGAACTTCCAGTCTGCCGGGAGGCGCCCGCGAAACGCGCTGAGGCGCTCAAGAAGCTCTTTGCGATCGGGCCGGCGTGCGACAGCAAGCTCACGGGCATCCAATACCCGAAATTGTATATCGTCGCCGGCCTTCAATTGCAGCGCGTCCACGATGGCGGCTGGGAGCCGGACAGCCAAACTATTCCCCCACTTCGCCACCTGCATAGCATCGCTCCGGATATACAACTGATCGAATGTATATCTTGCGTTCGCCACTCGCAACCGAGCCCGCGGCTACATCCTAAGCCGCCAGTTTCACCCGGCTGGCGACCATCTCGTCGATGGCGCGCGAGCTTAAGGGGCGGCTAAAGAAATAGCCCTGGATGTTGTTGCAGCCGGCGATCGCCAGGCGGTCGACCTGGTTTTGGGTCTCTACGCCCTCGGCGATGACCTTCAGGCCCAGGGTGTCGGCCAGGGTCACGATCGCCTTGACGATGGCGTCGGACTCCATGCGCAGGCCTAGATGGGTGACGAAAGAGCGATCGATCTTGATCTTGTCGATGGGCAGGCGCCGCAGATAGCTGAGGCTGGAATAGCCGGTGCCAAAGTCGTCCAAGGCCAAGGTGAAGCCCAGGCGACGAATGGCGTTCAGCGTTTCAAACGTCGTCGCGTCGTCGGAGAGCAGGACGCTTTCGGTGATCTCCAGCTCGAAATTGCGAGGGTTGACGTCGCATTCGGCGATCAGGTCTTTCAGGGTCTGGATCAGAAGGCCGGACCGGATCTGGATGGCGGAGATATTGATGGCGATCTTCAGCGCGGGCCAGCGGTGGGAGTCCATAAAGGCTTGACGCAAGGCGAACCGGCCGATCGCCTCGCTCAACCCACAGCTCTCCGCCAGGGGAATGAATTGGCTTGGCGGCACGGCGCCGCGGGTTGGGCGGGTCCAGCGCATCAGGGCCTCGACGCCGACCATGACGCCCTTGGCGTTCACCTGGGGCTGATACACCATGGTCAAGGCGCCCTTGGCCAGGCCCTCAGGCGATATGGCGCGACGCAGATCGACCTCCAGCGCCTTGCGCGCCTTCAGATCCAAATCCATCGCCTCTTCAAAGACTTGGACCGCACCCCCGCCCCGCTTTTTGGCGGTTGAGAGCGCCAGAGAGGCGCGCCGCAAGACTTCGGTCGGTTGGGACGTCGGAGGCTTCATCAAGCCGATGCCGATCGAACAGGTCAGGACCGCCTGACCGATGGAGGCTTTGCAAGGCGCCGATAGCAGCTTGATCAGCTGGCTGGCGACGATTTCGGTCTTTTCCAAGGTCGCGCCCGACCAGAGCAGCGCGAAGGTGTCGTCGCCGATGCGGGCGAGCGTATCCTGCGGCCGACAGACGGAGGCGAGCCGCAGAGCGATCTCCTCCAAGATCTCGTCGCCGGCGCCAAAGCCCAGCGCCTCATTCAGTTCTTGGAACCTGTCCAGCGCAATACACAATACAGCATGGTGATCGGACGCATTGGGGAGTTCGCGCTGAAAGGCTTCGGTGAGAATGTCCAGAAACAAGGCCTTGTTGGGGAGCCGCGTCAGGGCGTCGTGGGTGGTGGCGTAGCGGGCGCGGGCCTCGCTGATCTGGGTGCGGCTCGTCGCCTTGCGAAATTGACGAAAGAGGATCAGCCCCCCTGCCCCCAAGCCGACGAACAGCGTCATCATGAGGTTGCGAGCGTGAGGATTGGCCGCCGCGACGACGCAAAGAGTCGAGATAAAGCAAGCGATCGAGGCCAAGGCGACGAGCGACAGGACGTCTGTCGTGGACTCGGGCTTGACGGCTTTCATGACCACTCCACGTATAGCCTTGGGACGTTGGCGGAAAAACGCTACGCATTGGTAAAACAATAGAGTTTTTAACACATGAATCTCAGGCGCGGCTTTATTGGTCATCGCGGGATTCGGAACATCTGGCGAGCGTTTGAGGGGCTTAAGCGACTTGAGATTAATGGAAATCACGTGAGCGCGGGATGGGGCGAACCTGGCGCGGATGGTGGGGACGGGCCGGCCGACGCGCGGCGTCGGCGCTCGCTCGGTTAGAGCGCCCTGGTTCGTCGCCGGGGGTATAGGACGGTTCAAGCCTTGGGATCAGCGCGCCGGGCTCCGACAGGCGATCCAGGTCGGCGGTGCGATCCTCCAGGGTTTCGGCGACCAGATGGATCACGCCGCCGGCGGGGGCGTCTTCGGCATGCTGCACCCGCCCCCGCACCAGGATCAGGCGCGCGCCCATCACCACGGGGCGGAACTGTTCGAACAGCTTGGGCCAGACCACGATATTGGCGACGCCGGTCTCGTCCTCGATGGTCAGGAACACGACGCCCTTGGCCGTGCCCGGCCGCTGGCGCACCAGCACGAGGCCCGCTGCGGCCGTGCGATATCCATTGGGCGTTTTGGCGACCGCGTCGGCGGGGCGCGCGCCAAGGGCGGTGAAATGGGGGCGCAGGAAGCTCATGGGATGGGCCTTGAGCGACAGGCGCAGGGTCTCGTAATCGGCGACCACATCCTCTGACAGCGCCATCGCCGCCAACCCCGCCGGGGCGTCGTCCCCCTCCTCCAGCCCCATGGCGACGAACAGGGGCGCTGAACTTGCGCCCCGCGTCAGTCCCTTGGCGCGCCAAAGCCCGGCCCGGCGGTCCAGATCGAGCGAGCGCAAGGCGTCGGCGGCGGCCAGGGCGTCGATCGCCGACGGCGGCAGGCCGGTGCGAGCGCGTAGATCGTCAAGACTGGCGAAGGCCCCTCGTCCCGCTCGCGCGGTCGCGATCAACAGCGCCCAGGACTCGCGAAACCCATCGATACGGTTGAAGCCCAGCCGCACCGCGCGGCGGCGACGCCGGGGAACGCGCTCCAGGGTGCAGTCCCAATCGCTGGCGTTCACATCGGGCGGCCGCACCGTCACCTGGTGGGCGCGGGCGTCGCGCACGATCTGGGCGGGGGCGTAGAAGCCCATGGGCTGGCTGTTCAAAAGGGCGGCGGCGAACACCTCGGGGAAGACGCATTTCAGCCAGGAGGAGACATAGACCAGCTGGGCGAAGCTGGCGGCGTGGCTTTCGGGAAAGCCGTATTCGCCGAACCCCTTGATCTGGTTGAAGCAATTGCGCGCGAACTCCGGCGGATAGCCCCGGGCGACCATGCGGCCGACCATCATCTGCTCATAGCTGCCGATCGTGCCCACATGGCGAAAGGTGGCCATGGCGCGGCGCAGGCCGTTGGCCTCGTCGCCGGTGAAACAGGCCGCCTCCATGGCGATGCGCATGGCCTGTTCCTGAAACAGCGGCACGCCGAGCGTCTTGTGCAGCACCCGCTTCAGCTCGTCAGCCGGCCCATGCTCGGGCGCGGGCGAGGGATAGGCGGCCTCGAATTTGCGCCCCCGCGCCACAGCCTCGCGGCGCTCGGTGCGGCGTTTCAGGTAGGGGTGCACCATATCGCCCTGGATCGGACCGGGGCGCACAATCGCCACCTGGACCACCAGATCGTAAAACTCCCGCGGGCGCAGGCGCGGCAGCATGTTCATCTGCGCCCGGCTCTCCACCTGGAATACGCCCAGCGAATCCGCTCGGCACAGCATGTCGTACACACGGGGGCGCTCACGGGGGACCGTGGCCAGGGTCAGGCGCGGGCCATAGGCCGCCTCGATCATCGCAAAGCTGCGGCGGATGGCGGTCAGCATGCCCAGCGCCAGCACATCCACCTTCATGATCTTCAAGGCGTCGATATCGTCCTTGTCCCACTCGATGAAGGTGCGATCCGCCATGGCGGCGTCGCCCACCGGCACGGTCTCGATCAAGGGGCCCTGGGTCAGGACGAAGCCGCCGACATGCTGGGACAGGTGGCGCGGAAATCCGATCAGTTGATGGGTGAGCTCCAAGGCCAAGGCCAGGCGCGGGTCCTCGCGCGCCACGCCCACGGCGTCGACATGGGCCTCTTCGATGCGGGCGCCGAACGAGCCCCAGACGGTGTTGGCGAGCGCGCTGGCGACATCTTCGGTCAGGCCCAGGGCCTTGCACACATCGCGGATCGCCGAGCGGGGGCGATAGTGGATCACCGTGGCGCAGATGGCGGCGCGATGGCGGCCATAGCGCTGGTAGATGTACTGGATCACCAGCTCCCGCCGCTCATGCTCGAAATCCACATCGATGTCGGGCGGTTCGCTGCGCTCTTCTGAAATGAAGCGCTCGAACAGCACATCCTGCTCGGCCGGGTTCACCGCAGTGACGCCGAGGCAGAAGCAGACCACCGAATTGGCCGCCGAGCCGCGCCCCTGGCACAGGATCGCGCGCTCGGGCGCCCTCGCCCAGGCGACGATGTCGTGCACGGTCAGGAAATAAGGGGCGTAGCGCAGCTTGCGGATCAGCCGCAGCTCCTTGCGCAAGGTTTTCACCACGGCGGGGGCGACGCCGTTTGGGAAGGCGCGGCGGGCGCCCTCAACGCTCAGGCGGCGCAGATGCTGATCGGGGGTGCGGCCGGGGGGAACCGGCTCGTCGGGATAGACATAGGCCAGATCGTCCAGGGAGAAGCGGCAGGCGTCTGCGATCTCACAGGTACGCGCTAGCGCGTCCTCATGGCCGCGGAACAGGCGCGCCATCTCCACCGGGGCTTTGAGCCCGCGCTCGGCGTTGGCCTGGAGGCGATAGCCAGCCTCGTCGATCGAGGTCTTCTCCCGGATACAGGTCAAGACGTCCTGCAACCGCCGCCGATCGGGATGGTGGTAGAGGACGGCGTTGGTCGCCGTCATGGGCGCATCGGCCGCCTTGGCGATGGCGGCGAGCTGAGCCAGGCGCGCGCGATCGTCGCCCCGATAGAGCGGCGCCGCGGCGAGATAGAGGGCGTCGGGCCAGAGGCGCCGCCACGCCGTCAGCCGCGCTTGAAACGCGGCGTCGATCAAGGCGGGCGCGGGCGCGAGCGCGATCAGCCCCTCCCCTAGGCTCGCCGCCTGAGCAAAGTCCAGGCGACAGTCGCCCTTTTCGATGCGATCGGGCTCGATCTGGTCGGATGCGCCCTCGTCTTGCGGCGCGCCGTCGATCCCGCTTTTGCCCAGCGACAGCAGACGGCACAGGCGTCCATAGGCCGCCCGATCCCGTGGGTAGACGATCAGGGCGGCGCCGTCCTGAAACACCAGGCGCGCGCCGATCAAGAGCCGAAGGCCCTGCTCTTTCGCCGCCACGTGGGCGCGCACCACGCCGGCCAAGCTGTTGCGATCGCAAAGCCCCAGGGCGGCGAGGCCCAAAGCCTTGGCCTGGGCCGCCAGTTCGGCCGGGTGGGAGGCGCCTTCCAGGAAGCTGAAGTTCGAGCAGGCGTCGAGTTCGGCGTAAGGCGGCGCGTGCATCATGGGAACAGCCCATGCATCCACCAGGATGGAAGGTGGGGTTCGGGATCAGGCCCCGGCGCGTCGTACAGCCCCTCGCGAAACACCCAGTATCGGCCGCCGTCTTCGTCTTCGAGGCGGTAATAGTCGCGCACGGCCGCCGGCTGGGCGTCGGGGGAAGCGCGGCGCCACCAGTCCGGCGCCAACCGCTCGGGCCCCGAAGCGCGCGCCACCCGCCGCGACACGCGGCGCCAAGTGAACCGGGCGGGCGCGCCATCGGGCAATTCCGCCACGGCCTCAACGGGCTCGGGCGGGGTGAAGAGCAGGATCGGACGGTGTTGAGCTACCGTCTCTAAGGCGGCTTTACGGGAGGGCGTCGCCGTGTAGGGCGCCAGCCGCTCGGCCCGCTCCGGCGTCCAGCTTTCGCGCCAGACCGGCCGCAGCACCGCCGCCTCCCCCAGCCTGGCGCTCAGCCGGTCGATCAGGCGCACCATCGCGCGATGGGTCTCAGGGTCTTTAGCCCCCTCCCCCCCTTTCCGTCTCCCCCGGACGTGGTCCGGGGGTCCATAGCGCGCCCTCTCAGGCGCCACATGGACGTCAAGCCCGGAAAGAGAGTTTTGGCTCAACGCCAGCCTCTCGGTCGTCGGCGCCGACAGCCGCAGTGCGTCGAGCCCGAACCCCATGTCCAGGCGCGCCCAGCCTCGTTCGCGCAGGAGCCGGATCAGGTGGTCGGGATCGCGGGACGCCAGGCCAAGCGCCGCCGAAAACCAGGTGGTGCGTCCATCGGTGCGAAATCCGGTCAGCACGATACGCCGCGCGCCCAGCCCCTCCCCTTCCAGCTTGGCGCAGAGCTCATGCACCAGACGCTCGCCCCATTGGGCGACGCCTTCCGCGTGCAGGATCGGCTCGGCAAAGACGCGGTGCGCAAAATAGGCGGCCGGCGCGACCTCGCCGATCAGGGGCTCAGGCAGACGCCCCAGCGCCTGATCCAGCCGCTGCATCACCTGCATCCCCGCCTCGCCCCGAAACCGCCGGGTGAGGCCGGCGCGGGGAAGGGCGTAAAGGTCGCCGATGCGCCGCAGCCCGAACCGTCCCAGAAGCTGCAGAGCGGCGGGCGACAGGCGCAGCGCCTCCACCGGCAGGCGCGCCAAGGCGCTCTCCTCAGCCCCTGGCGGCGCTATGGCGGGGCTCCGCCTTGCAAACCTGGCCAGCGCCCAGGCGGCGCCGGGCGTTCCTGCCAGCCCGACCTGCGCCACAGCCCCCGCCCGCGCCAAACGCGTGGTCAGATCGGCGAGCAGCGCCGCTTCGCCGCCGAACAGGTGATCCACGCCGGTGGTCTCGATCCACAGGCCCTCCAAACCCAAATAGTCTCCCTCCCCCGCAAACCCTTGGTCCAGGGCGACCAGGGGGCCATAGCGTTGCGCCCACAGCGCCAGGCGGCGGAGCGCATCTTCGGCCTGTCCCGGCTTGACGGGTTCGGTCTTAAGCGCCGGCGCAAGGGCGCAGGCGTCTGCATGGGCCTGACCGAGCCGCAAGCCCAGCGCCCGGGCGGCGGGATTGAGCGCCGCCAAGACCAGGCCGCGCGGCCCCCGCGTCACCAGGGCGAAAGCGCCGCACGCCCCCTCCGTCGGCTGCGCCGCCACCTCCCCCGCTGCGCAGGGGAGAAGGGCATCAGCCCGATCGTCGGAGAGTGTTGTTGCTTTGTTCTCCAAAGTCCAAGCGGTGATCGGCCAGTCTCTCAGCCAGACAGAGACGATGCGTTTCAAGGTCCTGCTCCAAAATCCAAGCGCCGGAGACGCCGTCTCGACTGCGCTCCAGGGTGACGCGCCAGCGCGGGGCGCCGCTGGCCTTGGGGTCGAAGGCGTGGGGGCTGGAGGGATGGGGCGCCACGCGCCACCGCCGCCGCGCCGCGCTCAGGTCCCGCGGGGGGCGGGTCTTCAGCAGCACCACCGTCGCCCCCGCCGCCCGCGCCGCCAAGTCGAGCCGGCGCGTGGCCAGAAGCGAGGCGCCCTCCACCGCCCCGACCGCCAGGCCCACAGCGCCCGACCGCAGCCCCTCCTCCAGCGCCCACAGCGCCTCGATCTCGGTCGCGGTCGCCGTGATCAAAACGGCGTCCCCCCAAAGTCGAACCAAGCCTCCGGTCAGCATCCGGCCCCGCTCCCGCAACCACGCCCGCGGCGCAGCCACCATCAGCTCCCTTCGACACATCTCCTGGCCTGTCGTCGCCAGCAAAAACCCCAACCCCGCCGCCACCCCGCTCGCCCCCTCCACACACACCTCCTCCAGCCCTGTCGCCAAGAGCGGCGTCAGAAGCGGAGCTGGCGCGGTCGGGACATCAGGCCGGGCGCAAAGGCGCGCCGGCGATGGGAGGGGAGCCGAGAAGACCATTGTTCATTATTTGTTCTTATCTGAGGCCGCGTCAATCCCCCAAAGCGGCGGCCCTCAAAGCAGCGGTGGTTAAACCTTGCAGAGCCGCGCCGATGTAGAAGGCGGCGCCGCCGATCTCGCCGAGCTTCACGTCCTGGTCGCCCAGCAAGAAGTCTCCGACCGGATAGCACATGGGCGAGGAGCCGTCGCAGCACCCGCCGGACTGGTGGAACATGATCGGGCCGTACTCCACCGTCAGTTTGGCGATCAGAGCCAGAGCGGCGGGCGTTAGAAGGCGCCTTTCGATCGCGCTTGTCACCTCAACTGTTCGGGCTGGCTCCTAAGCCGTCGCACAATTGCGAGAGCGGGGGAGCAAACCCTTGCGCCTCAATGGGGCAGCAGCGCCCGCATGGCCAAGGCTGCGGCGCCGACGACGATCACGCTCGCCGCCCAAAGCCCCACTAGCCAGGAGAGCTTCTTCACCATGGCTCAATGGTATCCCACGCCCACCTGCACCTTGCCGCGGAACAGCCAATAGACGTAGCCCGTGTAGATCAAGATGACGGGCAGCAGCACAGACGCCCCCCACAGCAGGAAGGCCTGGGTCGCGGGCGGCGCGGCGGCGGTCTGGATGGTGACGCTGGCCGGGATCATCATCGGCCACAGGCTGACGCCCAGCCCCACATAGGCCAGAAGGAAAAAGCCTAGCGCATAGAGGAAGGGCGCCAGCTCTCGCCGCTGCTTCAGGGCGGCGAAGAACAGCCAGGCCAGGGCCAACAGGATGATCGGGACGAGCGCCGCGCCAAAGGCTCTGGGCGCCGTCAGCCACCGATCCCGAAACGGCGTGCTGAGGAACAGCATGGCGAGCGACACGGCGCCGATAAAGCCGAGCGTCAGTCCCCCGAGCCAGGCGGCCAGGCGGCGGAAGCGATCCTGAAGCTCGCCTTCCGTCTTCCAGATCAACCAGCCGGCGCCCAGCAGGCCATAGCCCGCGACAAGCGCCGCCCCGGTCATCAGGCTGAACGGCGTCAGCCAGTCCCACCAGCCGCCGCCGTAGGCGCGGCCCGTCACCTTCACCCCTTGCACAAAGGCGCCCAAGGCCACGCCTTGGCAAAAGGCCGCCACATAAGATCCGCCCATGAAGAAGGCGTCCCAGCGTCGCCGCTCAGCGTCGGTGCGGGCCCGAAAGCGCATCTCAAACGCTACGCCCCGGAACACCAGCGCCAACAGCATGATCGTCAGCGGCATGTAGAGGGCGGATAAGAGGATGCCATAGGCCAGGGGGAAGACGGCGAACAGGCCGCCGCCGCCGAGCACCAGCCAGGTCTCATTGCCATCCCAGACGGGCGCGACGGAATTGACCATCACATCCCGCTCCTGGCGCCCATGGACGGCGGGGAAAAGGATGCCGACCCCAAGGTCGAACCCATCGAGCACCACATAGGCGAAGACGGCCACGGCGATCAGAACCGCCCAGATCAGCGGCAGGGCGGCGCTCATGATGCGGCCTCGATCGCGGGCGCGACACCGGCGGTGCGGATCGGCTCATTTTGCGGCGGACCGGGATCGTGGGGTCCGGGCGTCTGGCCAAAGAGGTGGACCGTAAAGGCCATGCCGGCGCCAAACACCACCACATAGACCGCGACGAACGCCAGAAGCGAGGCGGCGACGGCCGGCGCCGCCACCGGCCCGACGCTGTCGGCGGTGCGCAGCAGGCCATAGACGGTGAAGGGCTGACGCCCGGCCTCCGTCGTGACCCAGCCCGCGGTCACCGCCAGGAATCCAGCTGGACCCATCGCCACAGCGCAACGCTGGAACCACCGCGCGTCATAGAGGTTGCCGCACAACCGCAGCACCAGGCCCGTGACGCCCAAGAGCGCGATCAGGATCCCAAGGCCCACCATGGTGCGAAAGGCGAAGAAGACCAGCGGAATATTGGTGGGCCAGATATTGCGCGGGTAGGCTTTCAATCCCTTCACCACCGCATTGGGATCGTGGGCGAGATACAGGCTGGCGAGCTTGGGTATGCCCACGGCGAACCGGGTCTCGCCGGCCTGTGCGTCCGGCCAACCGAACAAGAGCGAGCTGGCGCCTTTTTCGGTGTCGAACTGCCCCTCCATCGCGGCGACCTTGGCCGGCTGATAGTGGTAGGTGTTCCCGCCGTGCAGGTCGCCCAGCACCATCTGCAGCGGCCCGATGAGCACCGCCATCCAGAGAGCCATCGAAAACATCAGCCGCGCGCGGGGATTGGTCTTGTCTTTCAGGAGATGAAAGGCCCCGACCGCCCCGACCACGAGCGCCGTGGTCAGATAGGCGCCGACCACCGTGTGGGCGTAGCGGTAGGGAAAGGACGGATTGAACAGGGCCTTCACCCAACTGGTGGGGAAGAACCGACCGTCGGCGGTCAGGCCAAAGCCGGCCGGCGTCTGCATCCAGCTGTTGGCGGCCAAGATCCAGAAGGTCGACACCAGGGTGCCGATCGCCACCAGGCAGGTGGCCATGAAATGCAGCTTGGGCCCGACGCGCTTCAGCCCAAACAGCATCACGCCCAGAAAGCCGGCTTCGAGGAAGAAGGCGGTCAAGACCTCGTAGCCGAGGAAGGGTCCGATCACGGGTCCCACCTTGTCGGAGAAGACCGACCAGTTGGTCCCAAACTGGTAGGACATCACGAGCCCCGACACGACGCCCATGGCGAAAACGACGGCGAAAATGCGCAGCCAATACTGAAAGGTATCGAGAAACAGCGCCTTCTTGGTCACGAGCCACAAGGCTTCGAGCACCGCCAGATAGCTCGCCAGCCCAATGGTGAAGGCCGGATACAGGAAATGCCACACCACCACGAAGGCGAACTGGGACCGCGCCAAATCCAGTGCGCTCGGTAGATGCAACCCAGCCATCGGGCCTCCGAATTTTTCGAGCGCGACGCCCGTTCGGGAGAACGTTGCAGCGCTCAAATAGTTTTCGGCAAGTTCGGAATCTACTTAGGGCGTTTTGTCCTCGCTTCAGAGCGGGGGCGGGACCGAGCCGAGCGGGCTCGATCCCGCGTCGGCCTAGAAGGTCGCCTGCAGGGTCGCAAAGACCATGCGCGGCGCCAGCGGATAAGCTTGGTATCCGCCCGATAGGCCGGTCACCACAGCGGTCGAAACCCCCTTGGTGTCGGCGATGTTGGTGACATTGACGCTGATCTTGCTCGTCTTCAGCAGTCCGCCGGCGGTGAGCGGGACCTTGTAGCTCGCCTCCAGACCCATGACGAAGGTCGGCTTCACCGACAGATCGTTCAGATAGGTGACATAGCGGCGCCCCACATAGTCACCGTTCAGCTGGCCTTCGAACCCACCGTAGTTTCCGCTGATGATGAACTTCTCCAGCCAATCGGGCTCAAGCGGCACCCACTTGCCGGCGGTGTCCTCGGTGACGCCGCCGCTGGTGTAATCCGAATTATAGGTCGTCTTGTCGTAGGAGATCGTGTCGTAGATTTCGAAGTGACGACCAAAGTGCAGGGTGCCGGCGACGTCGGCGCCATTGGTCGTCACGCCGCCGACATTGACCAGGATCGACGGACCCGGGTTGATGCCGTCGCCGACGACCGGCGCGACGTTCAGCAGACGGTTGTAGAAGTCCACGTGATAGACGCTGGCCTGGCCGTCGAAGCCGGTTACTGGACCCAGATCCAGCGACTGATGGCTGCGTCCGCCGATCTCATAGGTCCAGGAGGTTTCGGGCTGAACGGTCGATTTGAACAGATTGAAGGCGGCTTGGGTGCCCAGGCTCCAGGGGGAGTAGGCGTTGAAGCCGCTGCCGGCGCCATAGGGGATGATCTGGCGCATATTCTCCTGGATGTTGGCGAACACCTGCTCGTGGCCGGTGACATCCCAGACCGCGCCGAACTGAGGCAGGAACCAGTTGTTGGAGATGATCCGACCCGAGGGATAGACGACCGGCACCGCCGTACCGGGCAGGTTTTCCTGGTTGATCGGGAACTTGCCGTCCGCGTCCTGCAGGCTCGACTTGAAGCCGGCTTGCAGCAAGAGGCTCGGCAGGATGCGCCACTGATCTTGCAGATGCAGCTGGACGTCATTGACGAAGAACTGGGCGTAGTACTGGGTCAGGATCGACTTGCCGTCGGGAACATCATAGGGCGTCTGATCATTATTGGCGGCGCTGAAGGGGTACCATTTGCGGTGCTGAGCGTCCTCGTCATGCTCCCACCACAGGCCAGCTTCGATATCGTTCTGGCCAAGCCGCCAGTTCAGGTTCGATTCATAGCCTTCGCGGTTGATCCGGTATTCGGTCGTGCGCACTTCGTTGCCGGTGCCGCCGAACAGGGTCACAAGGTTCGCGAGGCTGCCTGCGCTGCTCGATGAGCCCCCAACCACGAGGCCTGGATAATAGGTCGCAAACAGAGCTGGCAGGCCGGCCTGATTGATCGGGCCGGCGACGATGCCCCGGCCGTAGTCGTAGTGGTAATAGACCTGGTTCGACCAGGTTATAGTGTCCGTGAGCTTGTAGTCATATTTGGCGTAGGTCAGCACATCGGTCCGCTGAGCGGCGCTGAAACAGTTGGAGAAGTTGTTGCCCTCTGACGCCGGCGGGGCGCCGTTGGTCAGGGTCGAGGAACATTCCGACAGGTTCGGGTACAGATAGGGGCGCGTATAGGGAATGAAGGGCGCCTGGCCCTTGGGCGCCGTCTGCGCCGTGCCATAGCTGATGGCGTCTTCGTTGGGTTCGACCTTGGACTGCCAATCGCCGTAAAGGGTCAGCTTGCCCCGGCCGTCGTCGTGGACATACTTCAGATTGACCTGATCGCCGCCTTGGTGGCCGTCGAAATCCCAAGCGCGGGCCTCCTGGTGCAGATAGGAGACGAAGGCCCGTCCGTCGGCGAAATCGCCGGTGTCCAGCCGCAGAAAGGTGCGGTCGGCCCCATAGCTGCCCAGGGTCTGACGGACATCGGCGCCCGTCATGTGGGACGGGTCGATGGAATAGGTTTCGATCGCGCCGCCCAGGTTGCTGGTCGACGCCACGCCCAGCGAGCCGGCGCCTGACGACAGATTGACCCGGTCCACGTTCTCGCTGGTCAGCGCCCGCGACGGGCTGAGGCCGTTGTAGTTGCCGTACTGCTGGTCGCCGAGCGGCACGCCGTCCATGGTGTAGCCGAGCTGCTGGGTGCTGAAACCGTGGACGAACAGCTGTTCGTTCTGCTCATTGTTGCCCCAAGGGTCGGCGGTTTCGAACACCACGCCCGGAAGCGTTTCGATCGCCTTCAGCGGGTTCATCCCCGGCAGCAGCTTTTGCGTCTCCGACCCGCTGAGCAAGACGGCCGACCGCGTGGTCTTGGACAGGGTGACAATGACCTCCTGGCTGACGGTCTCGAGCGGCGCCGACGCGGCCGCAGCGGGAGCGTCGGCGACGGGGGCGGTCGCCATGGGGGCCGTCGTCGATTGCCCGCTCGCCGCCATGGTTTGGGCCGCGGCCCCGGTGGCGAACAGCGCGGCGGCGATGGCGGTTGCGCTCAAGAGGCGGCTGCGCCTCAAGCCGATATTTGTCATTTTTAAAGCCCCAACTCAGTTCGAGTTGACGGCCGTTAGCGGTCGCAGAAGACGTCACGGTCACAGCTCTGTGAAGCTTCTGCTTCGGTGAAGCTTGTCGGCCTGAGCGTGGCCGTAACGACACAATATGCCGGTTTTGAAAATATCGGCGCGGTCAGAACAGCGGCTTACCCTCGGCCTGGGGCAGATCCACTTGCAAAATCTCGGCGACGGTCGGCGCGATGCGCCACATCTCGATGTCGCCCAGCGATCCCTTCCGCGTCAGGCCTGGACCGGCGATGATGAAGGTCGCATGCATCTCGGGGTGGTCGGGGAAATAGCCGTGCATCCCTTTCGCCGTGCTGGGCGAGACGGGCGGCGCGTCGAACTTCTGGCCCATCTCATAGCCGAGCTTGAAATCCACGTAGAACGACGCCATGGGCGTCGCCCCAAGACGGGCGATCTCCTCACGGCCGATGATCCGGTTGATCCCGAGCGGCGGGTCGGCCGCCAGCTTGTCCAGCAGGGTCTTCACCCTGGCCTTAAGCGCCTCGTCATCGGGATGGGCCAGCACGATCGCGGCCGAGGCGCCGCCCCAGGGCTCCGCCAACCAGGCGGTCGGCTTGCCGGACTTGGGGTCGACCGTGATCAGGCCGGCGTCGATGAACGGACGATAGAGGTTTACCTCCTTGCCGAGCGGCGCGAAGCCGTGGTCGGAGACGATCACCACGATCAGGTCCGGTTCGGCTTGGCGGGCGGCGGCCAGGATGCGGCCGATATCGGCGTCGATCCGCTCCAGCGCGTCATGGGCCTCTGGCGTATCTGGGCCGAAGATATGCTGCACCTCGTCCAGGCTGGACAGGTGCAGGGTAAAGAGGCGCGGCTGCTTCAGCTGATACATGGCCACGGCGAAGCGGCTCTTGGCCTCGTCGGCCTCTGGCGTTGTATCGGCGAGGCCCGCCAGGGGCTGGCCGGACGCGGCCTCCAGCGCCTCAGGCAGGCCCGGCGTCGCCAGCGCACGGATCAGCTTGACGTCGTCGGGGGTTCGGGCGCGCCAATATTCGGGGATGCTGTCGTCGATCGCATGAGCGCCGACGCTGACCGGCCAGCCGATGCTGGCCACCACGCCGCCCTTGGCGTGCACCTGATCCCAAAGGGTGGGAACCTTGATGTCGGACGTATACCAATACCATCCGTCCATATTCTTGCGCAGCGGGTCGAACTCCACGTTGTTGGGAATGCCGTGCAGGGCGGGCCGGACGCCGGTGATCAGGGTCGTGTGGTTGGGATAGGTGACCGTGGGCAGCACGTTCGTGACCGTGGTCGCATAGGCGCCCTCGGCGACTAGGGCGCTGAGCGTCGGCAGCTTCAGGCCCCGCTTGTCGGCGTCGAGCACGTCGGCGGGCCGCAGGCCGTCGATCGAGATCATCAAGACCGGAGCGGCCTTGGCCGCCGAAACACACAGGGCGAACAGGGCCGCCAATCCGCCCAGCCTCAACGCGCGCATCACTTCGTCCTCCGGACCGACATCACGGCCGTTGGCTAGACCGCAACGCCGCGTGGTTTTATGACAGCCCCCGGTTTATGTGCGCAGACGGACGCGGTTTTCTCAAAAAGACCCCTCCCCGTTTGAGCCCTGCACCCATCTCCAGAGCCGGCAAGGTGCGCACGGTGTCTAGGAACCCCAGCATCACGGCTTGGCGCCAGGCGTCGCCGCGGCCGCGGCTTGGGCCCGCACCCAGGCCTGGAGCGCGCTCAGTTGTTCGGCGTTGGCGGCGGCGGCTTCGTCGTTGGCGACGTCGGTTGCGACGAGCCCGGAGAGCGCAAGGCCCGAGGGGGCGTCATCAGGGCGGCTGGGGGCGTCGGGAAGGGCGGGCAGACCGCTGGCGGCGGCGTCGAGCAGGCGCACAGCGCCGACATTGAGAGTGCAGTCCGCATCATCCTTGGGCGTGACATGGGCGGGGATCTCCTGGGTAAGGGTTTGAGCCTTGGCGGCGATGGCGGCGATCGTGGGCGTGTAGGCGGCCATGACATTCGCCGTGGCCTGGACCTGAGCGGATGCGACCGCGGCGACGTGGGCTTGCGCCGCCTTCAGGGCTTGGGCGTCTTTCGCCTTGAGGTCGGCGAGTTGCGCGCCCAGGCCCTCGATGTGGATGAAGAGGAGGTTGAACCGGAAGGTGCGCTCGAACACCTCTGTTCCGACCACGCCGCCGAGGACGAGGCCGGCGTAGAGGAGCGCGGCGGCGGTGATCCGAAAAGACTTCAGGGCGGCGCAAAGCGCTGTCCAGGCGGCGGCCAGGACGGGCATGGCAGGTCTCCATGGGGTTGGACGAGGGGGACGGGGTTCAGGGGGCGACGCGCACGCCGTCCCGCCACTGCTGGGCCAGGCGGGCGGCGCGGCTGTGCACCTGGCGCGCCCAGCGCGTGGGGCGGCCGTCGCTGATCAGGAGATCGCTGGCGGCGGCGGTGTTGCGGCCGGCCTGGGCGGCGGCCAGGAAGGTGTGAAAGCCCAACAGGCCCCGCACCCCCAGGTTGTAGGCCATGTTGACCAGCACATCCTGGCGGGCGTCGTTCACCTCGCGCCACCAGGGCAGCAAAGCGTCCAGCTGGGTCTGCACCTGGTCGATCCGCTGGGTCAGCGCGGCCTGGGCCTGGGCCAGCGTCCACACCAGGCCGGGACCGATATCCGCCCCGGTGCAGCCATAGCCGATGGTCCAGGGCTCCGCGCCGGTGTCAGGGTCCGGATAGGCGTGCAGGCGCAGGCCCTCGTCGCGGCCGATATCGGCCGCCAGGTAAGGCGTCGTCATGGGGGAAGTCCTTGGAAGCTAGGGCGCGACGCTCAAGGCGGCGTGCACGGCGGCGGGGAGCATTTTCAGCAGCACGAAATAGCCGACCGGCCCGGTCGTCATCCCGATCAGCAGCGCCACGACCCACCCCAGCACGACCGTGTAGGACAGCCCAAACATCCGCTTGGGCGCCCTGCCCTCATCCAGCAAACTCATGCCGAAGCTCTTGGCGAAGCTCTCCTGCCAGCGCTCGACCAGGCCCACGCGCCGGCCGATGTCGCAGAGGTCGTCCTTGATCGACTCGTGCCGCTCCCGCCGCAGCGCCTCGCGATCCGCCGCCAGCTTGCGGTCGATCCCCGCCTCGCGTTGAACGGCGTGGAGGCAGGCGTGCATGGCGTTGATCTCGCGGGCCAGGTCGTCGATCGTACAGCCGACATCGGGTAGCGGACGCACGGCCGTCATCGCTCCGGCCCCGCCTTCAAAATCGCCAGCCCGCCCAGGATCAGGCCGCCATAGATCGACTCCGGCATCTTCAACGCAAAGGCGACCCCGCCCAGCGCGATCAGAGCGTAGGCGTTCAGGTTGCGCGCCTGGAGGAGGTAGCTGAGCAGGCGCAAAGCTTTTGGCGGCGATGGATCGGTCATCGCGATCTCCGATGTTTGCGGAAGGGCGGGTTTTGGGGCGGATGGCGCTTTAGGCTTTGCGCGCGAATCAAAATGTAGCTACATCCATATCGTGGAAATCGAGTACGATCCGGCCAAGGATGAAGCCAACATCGCCAAGCATGGGGTGTCGCTGGTTTGGGCGACAAGCTTAGAGGTCAAGGCCGTCGTCCCCGATGGCCGCTCTAACTACGGCGAAGACCGTTTCAACGCCTATGGCCTGATCGAAGGCGTTTTCTACTGTCTAACCTTCACAATGCGCGGACTGATCATGCGCGTGATCAGCCTCCGGCGCGCGCGCCAAAAGGAGTACCGCCGCCATGTCAATTGAACACCCGCCCTTGCCGTCGGATGACCTACCGTTCGACCCCGACAATCCCGAATGGACCGAAGAGACGTTCGCCCGCGCCGTGCCCGTGGATGATCTGGCGCCGGAGCTTCAGGCCGCGATCCTGGCCGCCTTCCCCCGCACCAAGCTGCGGGGGAAACAGAAGGCGCCGACCAAGGCCCAGGTGACGCTGCGCCTGGATCGCGATATCTTGGAGCACTTCCGCGCCACCGGCGACGGCTGGCAGTCGCGCATCAACGCCGCGCTGAGAGACGTCGTGGGCGGGAAAGGGATTTGAAACGTCGCCTCGCGCCTACTCCGCACGGCTGAAGCAGCACGGACCCCTCACGGCCGCAGCGGCCGGTGCAGCACCCAGCCGACATACATCGTCGCCGGATATTTCGCCGGAGAGATCGGCCCCGGCGTGAAGGGGCGGCCATCCATGCCGAGGTTGATCAGGATGTAGTGCGGATCTGTGATCGCGATATCCTCTTCGCAGGTCGCTTTCTGATCGACGTAGAAGGTCAGCCTGGTCGGCTCCCACAGGACGCCGTAGGTGTGCCAGGTTCCAGGCTTCACAAACACGGTCATGCCGCAGCTCAAGGGCTTGGTGTCGCGCAGATGGATCGCCGAGATGGGACGGCCCGTACGGTCCAGGGTCCAGGGATGCAGCAGGGTTCCGCCATGGCTGAGGCCCGCGTACTCCTCCAAGACGTCGATCTCTGGATAGGCGCCCTGATTGTCGGTCGTGGCGACCGTCGGCAGCAGCCAGAAGGCCGGCCAGGTGCGCATGGACGCCGGCAGGTTGGCGTAGATCTCGAAATAACCATAGGTGGCGCTGAAGGTATGTCGGGTCGTCAAGAGACCGGATATAAACTGATCGTGGCCGGTCAGATGGCAGGCTGAACGCTCAGCCGAAGTGGGCGTGCGCACGGTGATCGAAAACCCCCCGCGGGGGTTCGCCTGCACCGGATCGGGCGCCGCGCAATAGCTCGGATCAATATAGCGCTCCAGCTCGCCCGTCGCGCCGGCCAGAGAATGATTGTCCCCCCCAAAATAAAAGGCGCGATCCAGACCCGCCGGACTCTTGATCGACCAGTCGATCCCCTGAAGGGCGCCCTGCGGCAGCGGATCGCCGGGCTTGGCGAGGGCCGGGGTGGAGATGGAGATCGTGAAGCCCAACAAAATAGGCGCGGCACACATCAGCGATGTAAGGTTCACGGGATAGTCCTTAACCCCCCGGCACTCGTCGGGACAGTGGTACATGGATTGATATTTAACGGTTGCGGCGCTAACGCTCCAGCAGCACACGCTACCGCTTTGACATAGCTGACAGGGTATCATTTTGGCAAACAGCTACCGGGCTGACATTGATGGCTTGAGGGCTATTGCCGTTTCGGCTGTTGTCGCATACCACGCTCATATAAGAGGCTTTAATGGTGGTTTTATTGGTGTAGATATTTTCTTTGTTATATCAGGCTACCTGATAACGGGAATAATAAATTCCTCCTTGAGAAGAAATTCGTTTTCGCTAATCGAATTCTATAAGCGCCGCATTCATAGGATTTTTCCCGCTCTTTTTTTGTCGTTGTTAATAGTCAATGCGGTCGCAGTATTTTTTCTTTTGCCTTCAGAGCTAGTAGCGTATGCCAGAAGCTTAATAACATCTGCCCTATCCATATCAAACTTTCAATTCTTCTCCGAGTCCGGATATTTCGATCCGAGCGCGAGCACGAAACCCCTTCTGCACACTTGGTCGTTAGCAGTGGAGGAACAATTCTACCTTCTTTGGCCCCCTCTGCTTATCTTGGCCCAAAGTTTGAAACTACCGGCGAAGGCGTTGTGCCTCGTCCTTGGCACCATTTCGTTCGGTATTAGTGTGTGGGCAGTCTCTCATAACTCGTCTGCAGCCTTCTATCTCCTGCCATCGCGCGCATGGGAGCTTATGATTGGCGGGGTACTTGCTATCGGTTTATTGCCCACTAGGGTCCGGACTCATTACAGCCACCAGATGACGGCTGCGGCGATGCAGACGGCTCCCATGAAGGTTTTGACGTTTCGATCGAAGCGCGTTGCGATGCGACGCCAGTCTTTGAGGCGGCA
>Ga0116229_10001970_pt1 | contig 32816 bp, 30 predicted proteins | sample S1TSphgellanicum_3_FD_87313 | JGI IMG/M metagenome (GOLD analysis project Ga0116229, IMG submission 87313) | Host-associated microbial communities from peat moss isolated from Minnesota, USA - S1T2_Fc - Sphagnum magellanicum MG | ecosystem: Host-associated > Plants > Peat moss > Unclassified...
AAAGGGGGGGGGGGGGGGTGGGGGTTGATAACAAGCTACTGTAACTCGTAAAGAAAAAAAAGGAGAATAAAAAAATTTAAATAAAAAAAGGAAAGAAGAAAAGTTCACAACCCGAATTATTACTACAACTTGTCATTGCAATGCGCAACTACTGCACCATTGCACTCATGAAGCTCCAATAGCCATTGTTTCCAAACTTCAGCTTAGCTGAAGTGTAGGTTGAGCTTGCCAACTTAGTGAAGCACAAGTGGCTCGTTAAGCTCAGGCAAGGCCAAGGCAGATTAATCTAAACCCCCTAAAAACCTTTTTTTTTTTATTGAATTTCTAAACTTACTATTTTTTTTTGTTTTTATTTTTGTTTTTTGAACCTAATAATCAAGTTTGGCACCAATAAAAATTTGACATGTGTCCATATATTTATTTATTTATTACTTTTTATTACCTTTTTTTCAAATTTCATTCGAATGGAAGGTTTTCATCCTTTTATTTTTATTCTTATTTTTTTCATCCATCCATGATTTTTTATGAACCATGTCTTCCACATATGGGCATAGATTTCGACAATTATTGCATCATCGAAATTGTCTTGGCAAACTTTACACAACAGTGGGCTTACATCCACTTTTGGAGATTGTGATTTTGGGAATCAAGGGACTAATTTTCTTATTTTTGGGATTTATTTCACATAAAATCCTGGAAATTAATGTCTCCCACATACGACGCCTATTTTGGGTGCCATCTTCACCATTGTTCTTGTGGAGAAGGAGGTTATCATTTTAAGAGGCTTCAGCCAAGTTGGTGGAAGGTTATTTCCCAGCCCTGTTTATGGTGGTTTGGCACAAGGGGTGCAAGGAGGTGTGAGGTCCGCAAGAGGGCACAAAACACATGAACAACCCTAGGTGATTTACTTGTAAATATTCCTAATACCCACATGTGGTGGAGTGTTGCACCATCAAGCCACGTCATCAACTTTTGAATTTTTGCATATCTATTGTTGTAAGTTTATGAATGAAACTTATAAGGGTGGAAGCATGTATGTGTTAAAGGTGCCCTGGTCATACATGTGCAGCAACCTTGGTTACCATTGTGGTTTGGGGAATTTTAGGGTTAAAGATTCCACAACAAGTTAACATCCCTATAGAATTAGTTGAGTTGATACAAGTGCATCATTCCTAGTCATAGTGGGGTTTCAAGGTTTCAAGGTTACAAGATTCCAGGGTTACAGGTTTAAAGTTTTCAAGGAGACCCGGATTAGGGTTAAGGTTTCACCATGGACAAGTGTCAAAATTTGGATTTTGAAGATAGGTTTGTTGAAGGACTTACTAAATGGGGGATGCGATTCCACCCACCTACATTATCACCTTAAAGAAATTCCTCAAATTTTGAAGCATAACTACCACCAATATGTCGATATCACTTGTGTGGGACATGGAGGACGTATGGTGCCTCCAAGGAGCCCCATCGATTTTTAGGGACGATCGGCACCATCAAACTAGATGATTTCATTTGGGAGTTCAATACCCAATGTGCTATGTAATAGCTACGGAATCTACAACAATTTACACATTTCCAAACATGGAAGGTGTTATTCCAACATTTTAAAGGACCACCTATGGATGATTATCACAAGTTTTGTGATGCCCATGAAGCTAACATTGAAAAATGGTCCCGATACTGGTCGTTAACTTACTTTTCCATCGCCCAGGGTCAATTGACTATGCTAACACCTTCCCCATCAACCACTATCATAGGGGTTAGGGTCCTTCTACACCTGGGAGTAGTGGTAGCGATCCGATTAGCAAGGCATGGGTCTTTTTCGCTTTTAACCTTGTCACTAAGTTTTTTGAAAAATCTCACACCAATCACCAAGGTGTGAAGATTGAAAAACTCTATACACTGTAGGAGTTTTGTCACCAACCCCATGAGAGTTTATGGGAGGAGTACACATGAATGTAGAGATTGATCAATGTGACCAATGTTGAGAATTCAAGTTCAACTAGTTAAGTTTCACTTGTTACTAGAATAGGAAAGTAATTAGGTTACTTTCATTCTTTACTTATATTAGTTTGGTTATTTGTGGTTTGGTTTTTTAGTTAAATACCTTGGTGTTGATGGTTTGGTTCTCTTTTCTTCATTACACAAACTTGTATATTTCATGTGATAAGAACCTTGAGGAGTTCTTGATGTTATGTTTCGTGTTCTGAACATCATGTCATAGTTTCTTTTCAATAAATATTTATGTTTGCACTTGAGTAAATCTCCTATTTGTTAACATGGTATCAGAGCTTAGGTTATTTGATGAGAAAGTCGAAAGAAATCTAAAACTAGAAAGTCTCTAAAACTAGAGTTTGAAAGCCTCTAATAATATCATAGGGGTTTGTCAAGTGCAAAAGAGAAACAGGGAAAGGAAAGAATGTGAAAAGAAAGAAAAGAAGAGAAAAGAGGTGAAAGGAGATCAACATTTCAAGGGTTGTGGAAGTCAGATCTTTAAATCTAGATTTAGATCTACTGTGAAAAGATCTTGGAGTGAAACTTGGAGAGATTATAAAAGACTATAAGGTGCTTCTATTCTCAAATTTTCAAAAGAAAATGATATGTTTTGTGAGAGTTATGAGCCTTTGAAAACTCTGTGCCAGATCTAGTTTTTTGGTCATATTTCTTTTGTTTGAGCATTTTGGATTTGCAACTTTGGGATCTTATAGATCATAAAGGAGTATATATGTTAGTGAAATTTTATGTCATTTGGATCTATATTGAGAGATATCCAAGCATCTAAAGTTTCAGTCTTAGTTTTGAGGTTAGTTTTTTTTTTAAATGATAACTTTTTATGGTCATCATCAATAGAGCTGAAATTTTGAGCAGATATAAAAGACATATATTTAATGTGTCTCCTTAAGTCTCAAGGAGTTTGGAGTTGCCAAAAGCAAGTTGCAAGTCATTTTGTGTTCAGGTCCTAGTTTGAGGTGATTTCAAGCAAGTTGCAAAATCTCTCATTTTATGAAGTTAAATGAGCTGAAATTTTGAAAGATGGTAGTAAACATAGTTGTTCATGTTTCATGAAAATTTCAAATTGATCCAAGGTCATATGTGAGCGATGTAGCTTTGCAAAGTTGTTGTGACAGAAATTTGTTTTGAGAAGATATCAAAACAAATTTTCGAAGTGGAGCAAATACAACTTGGGAGAACTTGAAAGAAGGAGTTTGAAGATTGGAAAGCGCAAATACATTATACAGACTTCATATAAAAGTGTGGTATGTAATCATGTACTTAATACCATACGAAATATTATAAGAGATACGTACATATATGTAAAACCCATGTATAATATATAATTTTGTATAATACTCAAGACATACATACATATGCAAGGTCCATCTTGTTCAACCTTAACCCTAACCCTAATCTTAGAAACCTAAGGAAGGAAAACCCTAATCCTAATATTAGAAACCCAAGGAAGGAATTAAAATCATTTGTGAAACCCCAAGAAGACATTGAATGATGCCTTAAGAGATGGCGAACGATCTTTCTCAAATTGCAATTGAGAAATTAGACAATAACAATTTTCAAGTGTGGAAATTTAAGATTATGAATTTCTTGATGGGGAAAAGCTGTTGAAAATTCATAATTGGTGATGAAAAATAACCTCCTCTCCCAAAAAACCCCACACAATAACAAATTCAAGCCAATAAAACTTGGCATGAAAAAACAAGGAAAGTATTGTATTGACTTTCTGTGAATGTGTCCCAATTCCATGATTGTGCATATTCAAGATGCAAAATCACCTAAGCAAGCTTGGGATACATTGGTGAAGATGTATAACACCAATACACAAGCCCGCAAAATGCAATTCAAGCAAAAGTTACATAATCTACTGAAAAACAAAATGAACATCAATGACTATTCTACAAAGGTGAAAAACATTACAGATGTTCTTGCATCTATAAGAGCCCTCATAGATGATGAAGATTTAATGGCCGTCACCTTGAATGGACTTAGAAAAGACTATAGCTAGTTTCATACTTCAATCGTAGTTCGAGAAACATTTCCCGATTTCTAAGACTTAATAACACTACTTATAAGTGAAGAGATGAGAATTGTTGGTACTTCATCCAATGGAGGATCACAAGAAAGTGTTTTCTACTCAAATATTAATAGAGGTGGAGGTAGAGGTGGTAAAACCTCATTTCGAAGTCAACACGGAAGCTCGCATGGTGGACATCATCAACATGAAGGTCAAGTTCATGGAGGTGGACGAAAAAACTTTGGTGAAAGAGGAAGTCAAGGAAGTTGTGGAGGTCGTGGTGGAAGTCATCGAGGTCAACAACCAAATAATGATTCAAATTGCTATTACTGCGGGAAACCTAAGCACATGGCAAAGAATTGTTATCAAAGGGAGCATGATGCACGAAATGGAAAACTATAACAATGGAATTATGCGTCAACTAGCAATCAAGGTGATGAGTAACTGTTTGTGAAACAGCACATGGCAAATTCAATGATAGGAAGTGTATCAGATAATAATGTCTAATATGTGGATTTAGAGTTTCAAACCACATGACTAGTCATGGAGAATGGTTTAGAAACATAAAGGATTTGAAGACACCAGGGTTTGTGGAAACTGGTGATAACACTACAAATTGGCAAAGTGCCATTGACCATGCAAGATGGGCAAATAAAGTACTTGAAAGATGTACTTCATGTCCAACCATAACAAAAAAATTGGTTTCCATAGGCCAGATGGTGGAACAAAGGTTATAAGTGACATTCAACCCAAATGGATGTTTTGTGGAAGACATGAAGAACCAAGGCAAATTGATTGCAAAAAGGGAAAGGAATGAACGAATGTTCACCTTGGATGTGAACATGCATGAGGTGAATTCCATGTTATTCACACATGGAAAAGGAGCTAAAGACATTGGAATTTGGCACAAGCGAGTTGGCCATGTTAATCTCCAACATCTTAAGCTGATGGAGAAACAAAATCTTGTTGGAGGTCTTCCCAAATTTGGAACATAAGAGGTGATGTCAAAAGTTTGTGAAACATGCTAATTGGGGAAGCAAACTAGGCATCCATTCCCAGCACAAACAACTCATGTAAGTTCAAAACCTTTGGAAATGATCCACTAAGATGTGTGGACCACGAAGACAGAATCCATTGGAGGATGCAAGTACTACGTGAGTTTCATTGATGGCCACACAAGGAAGGTGTGGGTCTATTTCATGAAGCACAAAGGTGAAATGTTTCAACATTTTTTGAATTTCAAAACAATGGTGGAGAAGGAGAAGGGTGTGAACATCAAGTGCCTAAGGTCCGATGGAGGTGGAAAGTGTTTTTCAAATGAATTCAGTGAGTACTTGAAGGAGCATGGAATTCAAAAGAAGTACTCATGTAGTTATTCCCCATAGCAGAATGGAGTTGTTGAAAGGAAAAACAAGCACATTGTAGAAATAGCACATGCCATGTTGAATGAAAAGAATTCGCCAAATTACTTTTGGGCTGAAGCAGTAACAACTGTAATCTATATCATGAATTGAACACCCACAATAGCAGTTCATGGCATGACACATGAAAAAAAATTCACAGGCAAGAAACCCGATGTTTCACACTTCAAAGTGTTTGGTTACGCATATGTGCATGTTCCTGACAAGAAAAGATTAAAACTAGACCCAAAAGTTGAGAAATGTATCTTTATTGGATATTCCTCTGAACAAAAAGGATATAGATGTTTCAATCCTTCCATTTGAAAGTTGCAAGTGAGTAAAAATGTTGTGTTTGATGAGATGGTTAGCTGGTACTCACCATTGAAGGTAACAGAAGATGGAGAGGCTATAAATGGTGATGTTTCATCAAATGTGGAACAAAAATCACACTTAATTAGTGGACCACAAAAGTCTTCAATAGCATTCCATAGAAAGGAAAATTAAGATCTTCAAACATTGTACATGTAGTTCTCAAACATCATCTAGAAATCCTCATGTAGATGATGAATCAAGTGATTCAAAGATAAATGTGGGTGAAGAATAAAAAATCCCTTCAGTTACTACTCCTAGAACTCAGATGGCCAAGAAAGTTTTGAAAACACCTAACAACAATAGTGGAATATGAAGATCCACACGAGTCAAGTACCTTGTACAAAGACTCACATATGATGGCTTTGTAGCTCATCATTACGCATACATGGTGAGAGTTATACAAGAGGTTGAACCCATTTATCTTGAACAAGCGATTAGAAACCCTAAGTGGGACAATGCCATGGATGAAGAAATGGCAACTTTGGATGTTAATGCTACTTGGGAATTGGTAGCTTTACCAGAGGACAAGAAAACAATTGGTTGCAAATGGGTGTAGAAAGTCTAACACAATGCAGATGGATTTGTGAGCAAATACAAAACAAGATTGGTTGCCAAAGGTTATGCCCAAACTTATGGCATAGATTATGAAGAGACCATAGTCCAGTTGCCAAAATGACAATTGTAAGAATAATCATTGTTATGGCATCAACAAAAAGATGGTCTTTACATCAAATGGATTTTTAAAATGTTTTTTTTCATGGAGATTTACATGAAGAAGTGTACATGGAACAACCACCAAGTTATGTGAAACAAACACACCTTAATTTGGTTCGTAGGTTGAAAAAAACTTTGTACGGCTTGAAGCAAGTACCTAGAGCTTGGTTAGATAAGATAGGTTAATATCTTGTCACAAGTGGATTTCAAACATCCAATGCAAACTTTTCACCATATGTGAAAAAGACAGATCATGGAATTATAATCATAGTCATCTATGTTGATGATTTGATTATCACAAGAGATAGTGATGCAGACATCTTTGATATGAAAAAGCTTTTGAAGCAAAAGTTTGAGATGAAGGATTTGAGAGAGTTGTGTTACTTCCTTGGCATTCAGGTAATCCAGTCCTCTAAAGGGATATGGTTACTACAAAGGTAATATGCCTGAACAAATTGTCCGAATATGGGATGACGGGTTGCAAATCCATTTCAATTCCAAAATGTGAAGTTAAATGTAGATGAAGGAAACCTTGTGGAGGATACCATTATGTATAAACACATAGTGGGGAGTTTGATTTACATGACCATCATAAGGCCAAATTTGAGTTATGCAGTTGGAGTGGTAAGTCAATTCATGCAAACACCACGAAAGCCACATTTAGATGCAGTGAGGCGCATACTGAGGTACATAAAACATACTTTACAATGTGAAATTTTTTATGAAGTTAAAGTCAATTATAAGTACATGGATACACGGATGTTGATTGGGCTGGCAATGTTTTAAATAAAAGATCAATAAGTGGTTTCATGTTTTCTTTTGGAAGTGGTGCTGTTAGTTGGAGCAGTAAAAAACAACTAACAGTTGCACTATCAAGCACAGAGGCAGAATACAAAGGTGCAACAATTGTTGCATGTGAAGTAGTTTGGTTACAAAAACTACTCTAAGATTTGGGACAGTCAATGGATGTTCCTATTGTCATTGATTATGATAACAACAATAGCATACTACTTGCTAACAACTTGATTTATCATGTTAGGACAAAGCACATCGAGGTGCACTACCATTTTGTTAGAAAAAAAGTTCTAGCAAGAGAAATTAACCTTATTCATGTCAATACTGAAGATCAAATTGTTGACATTTTCACAAAGGCTTTAGATACAGACAAGCTAAAGAGGTTTTAAAAAATGTTCGGTGTACTAAAAGTGGATTTGAGCTTGAAGAGGAGTGTTGAGAATTCAAGCTCAACTAGTTAAATTTCACTTGTTACTGGAATAGGAAAATAATGTGGTTACTAGAGTAGGAAAGTAATTTGGTTACTTTCACAAGGTTGAATTACTTTTTTTACTCATATTAGTTTGGTTATTTGTGGTTTGGTCTTTTAATTGAATACCTTGGTGTTGATGGTTTGGCTCTCTTTTCTTCATTACACAAGTTTGTGTATTTCATGTGACAAGAACCTTGAGGAGTTCTTGATGTTATGTTTCGTGTTGTGAACATCATGTTGTAGTTTCCTTTCAATAAAGATTTATGTTTGCACTTGAATAGATCTCCTATTTGTTAATAACCAAGGGGATCATAAAGGCCAAGTTATTTTGTTTTGGTATGGGATCTTGAAAAGGATATGAGGTGACAAGTGCAAGACATAGTTCTTAGCTAACCTACCCAACCCACGCTGGCATCAGTTTTCCAAGTATTTAAACACATTGAGTTCAACATGGTGGAAGAGAAGGTTTTTGACCTTAGGGTTTAGTAAAGAAACCTAAAAACCTTCTCCTACCTCATCGACTCAATAATCACATGGTCAAGCATCGAGGATTACACCACAAAAAGGCAAGGGCCCAAACAAAAATTTGGTGGGGGTTCTTCATCCTACTCAACAAAACAACACAGAAAAGACAATTGTTGGAGGTGTGGTGGGTCACATTAGAAGAAGAATTGCCCTAATCCTCCTCAAGTGACCACCCCCAACCCAAATCCTAGTCAACCGTACTCCCATTGTAAGGCCTGTGGACATGATGGAAACCATTGTTTGATGCTTCATTTAAAGCTACGACAAGGTCAATCCCAAATGAAAAATGTAAGGAAATCCTTAGGTTTTGGCAAGGGCCAAAAGGCAAAAAGTGCAGCTAGTAAAGGGCCGACCACCAAGTCAACTCCAAACCAACCCAATGCCATGGAGGCATGGTTTGCACGTTTGGAGGTGTTGGTGACGAATATGGCATCCAACATGGTGACATTAGTGAAACCCACAACACTTGCGCTAAATTATTTTTCAACTCAGGGTTTTGACCTTGGATTATTCTGTGGGGCTGGATTCTCAAGGCCATTAAGTCCAAATGAGATCGAATTGGGTATTTCCAATGATTATGTTTTAAGGGCAACCAATGACAAAACCATGGTTAGGGTTTTGACAATTACACTAATTACTAGGGCAAGTGCTTGAATGCAGGAACCAATGACGTGTTGATGAAAGATTGGATCCTCAACATGGGGATGCCCAATGTTAGGTTCATCTACCACAATCTTTCGTGTTGACGGACATAGTCCATACTTTAATGGACGCATCCAACCTCAATAAGGGATCAGTTACAACCATTAAATGGTTTAGTTCCACTTTAAGAACCCATGCACCCAATAGTGTGTTGGGGGCGGCCAAATTGGTGTGTTAGACACCATTGTTTTCCATTATGATTTTGGCAATGCATGATTTTTGACCGGTTGTAATATTTCAAATGGCAGCCACATTATGTGATGGCATGGATACACCAAGGATGGTGGTTACACTTGTTAAGGATTCCTAGGAAGTCTTATTCAGCCAACCACTAATCGGTTAGATACATGTTCACGACATATTTATCAATCACTTACCTATTAACCTACCTATTGGTCCACTTGTCGATGGACTACTAGTTGGTAGGATACTTGTTGGCCAACACCGATTACGGTGGTACCACCTTGGCATGTTGCAACAACCAAACTCTAAAAACTTCCAACATGCCCACCCATTACTGGAATAGGGGTTCTACCCAACGTAGTGGTGGTGCAGAATTAGGAAGGTGTTTTTCAAATGAAGGGGGTTTTGAGACAATATTATCAACCCTAAAGGATATTACTAGATTTAAAAGCTTAACCTTTGATGTTGGGCAAAGTAGTAGTGGAAGGTTTAAGGTTGACTAATGTTGATTTAGAACCATGTTCATACTAGATTTTGACATTGATGGGCAGGTCAGAGAGAGCTTAAGGGATAACCAACCATGAGGTCATCATTTGGGTTAATCCCGTCAAACCTACAAATTATACCACAGTTCATGTGAAAACAGTGGTTACTCAAACTACATCATATAATGTGTTAATTGGAGGGGCAATTTTGTACCCCTTAAGAATCACCCTAATTTTTTGGGAGGAGACTACTTATTATCAACCAAGATGGCAAACATGAAATAACCGTAAGGTTTTTCTGCCAATTACCTTCATTAGGGGACATGCAAGAAAATCCAACAATTCGATGATGTTCATAAGATTTTCAAGGCTTCCCCATGGTTTTGATTTGTTGGAAGGCAATGCCCATGCTATGGATGCCCCCCTATTGATGAATTGGAAATGTTAAGTGCGCAAGTTGGGTCATTTATACAAAGCTCACCACATGATTTTCCACCATCATGGGGAACATTGTCGACGCTTCAAGCATCAACAAAACATTATATTCATCAAGCTTGACATACTCAGCTATCACCAAGCCCACAAGTACCTGTAGATACATGCCATGGACCACATGGTTTAGGATTTTAAGGTTATTTGGTGGCATATTCCCAAGGATGGGATTTGTTTGGTAGAGTTTTTTGGAGGCATTAGTTTCGGCCTTGCAATAGTCATTCAATTCGACATCAAGGTTCATTGATACTATTATGTGAAAAAGGATCCTCAAGCCCAGCAAGCCTCCATGCACCATATTATGATATTGTGACAATAACATCTAAGTTGTTGTTTGCATTGGCAATCTAGGGTTACCAACATGCCTTACCGAACAACATCACATTGTTGGGGGCGCAAGATTTGGATAGGATTGGACTAATGGACCTGGTCATATTAGGATGGCCACGGTATGGTTTATCATTAGTTAGCAAGGTCAGGGTCTTTTAGACCCCAAATCAAGATTTTTTTGGGAGTTGATTCGGGTGTTACAATATTTGCAAACCTTTTTAACTACATTCATGTGCATGTGTTAAAGAATGTCCCACCTTTGGGGGATTCTCATCCAGTTGTATCAGCAACTTGGAAACAAATTAGGGCTTGGATTGAAGAGCCAATGCATGTGGATGCTGCAATAATCGATTCACATGCCCACCACTTTCAGTGGCTATGGACTAACCTAGCTCCACAAGAGGTGTTTCATAGTGCATTTCGAAGTCACCCACATGCCTAGTAAATGACATTTTGAATCCAAGGCGACATTCTTATGCCGTTCAACATGATGATCAACCACCCTTGGATGTGGTCATCAAGGTTGGCCTACCTCGAGTAGCACTACTTATTCTTATGAATTTTCCATGTTCTCACACATTTTGGGATGGTGGTCTAGGCATGATTTGGGATGCCAATGCATCCAAGATGGAAAAACCCATGTTGATGAGCGAGAGTGAGCTATGGGATTTCACACAAACACTGTAACCAGGCAAGGGATTTCTGAAGGTGTTCATAAACAGATATTGGGATAAGTTACGGATCATATATGTCTCACATGGATCTTTAGCCTTTGTTGGGTTAAGCAAGTCCAATTTGCATAGTCTTTCCCACCCACCCACCTTTCCTCTACTTTTGTTGCACCTACATCTGGGTCAGTTATGTTGGTGCAAGGGGGGGGGACATCCTTGGTATTTATGGGATCACGAATTTACAGGTAATGGGAAAGAGGTTTTTGATGTGGGGGCGCCAAGGCATTTTGGTGTTACACCACCTTCTACATAATAATCAAAAGTTTCGTCTTCAACCTCGAGTGCTAGGGATGTTCCATCATCTCAGCCCAAGGTATATGTGACTATAGAGACATGGGAACTACATATTAGTCTCACGGTAACAAAAGATGAGGTGCAAAAAATACAATGGCTATTGCAAGATTATATAAATTGTTTTGGCTTCAGTTTGAAGGAATTGGGACAGTTGTAAGGACATGAGGTTTGAATTATATTGGAGGATGATAATCCTATTTTCAAATGACCTTATAGGTTGAGTGAAATGGAAAGGGCCTTGGTTTAGGCTCGAACAATAGAGTTCTTGGATGCAAGTTTGATGGAACTATCAAAAGGTGAATATGCCTTAGCCACAACAATGTTAGCCAAGAAATATATTTGTAGCAATTGGAAAAAACGTCGCATGTGTGGGGATTATTGCCCAATCAACAAGTGCATCATTCAGACAAATATGCCATGCCCCTACCAAAGGAAATCTTTGATGCCCTTGGTCAAGCCTAGGTTTTCAGTACCTTGGACTTGAAATCTGGTTACCATCACTTGCCATTAAGGGAGGGTGACAAGGTCAAGACGACATTTTGGGGAATTAATTTTCATGGGAAGGATTGTTTATAACAATGGCGGTTTTTGCCATTTGGTTTGAAAAATGTCCCCACAAAATTTCAAAAGGTGATGGATCGGATGTTGGCTGGACTTGGTTTTATTAAGTGCTACATTGATGACATTATCATCTTTAATTCGACATCGGAAGATCAAATGCATCATTTGCAGGAAGTATTTGGAAAACTTAAAAATCATAACTTTATGTGTCATCCAAACAAGTGTTAGTTTTTTTAGACACAGGTGGAATACTTAGGTCACATGATTTATCCATGTGGAGTGGGGATATAGAAGGACAAGGTGGAAGCCATTTCACAGGTGCCCCTATTAATAGATGTTAACCAATTACGAGCCTTCCTAAGTTTGTGTAATTATTAGTGGAGATTTGTTAAAGGATTTAATAGCATTGTTAAACCTTTAACTAGGTTGATGCAAATTGACCAAGAGTATGTTTAGGGTGAGGAACAAGAACATGCATTTCAAAAGTTGAAGGCATGACTATCTTCAGCCCCCATCTTAAGGTGACCCATTCAAGGACGTCCTTTTCAATTACATACTTATTGGAGTACTTTAAGGCTGGGAGCCATGCTTATCTAATTGGATGATGATGGTCGGGAATTTTTGATGGCATATGCTAATCGGTCTATGAGGAATTCTTGCACACCTTCACCATTAAGATATGCACTCACAAAAAAAAACCGGTTGGAAGTGGAACTACTATGTAGTTGTAATCTAACAAGTAGGGTGGTTCAAGGTAAGTAATGAAATTCACTAAAAATCTAATGCGTTGTGTCCAATTTGAAGATACAAAAACATTGTGAGATAATCATAACTCACCACGATGGAATATGAAGGAGCCGTATGTTGATGTTCAATCCAATGTCACGCTTGATGGTTGGAACCCTTCCGTTCCATTTGTCATAGCATCTACATATAACCTCTTAATCTAACATGCATTGAATTTTTGGAAAACTAATATAAAAGGAGCCATTTTACAAAATCTCATAAGTTTTTATTTTTATTTTTATTTTTATTTTTTTGATCAAGAGTTAAGCTTTGAACTATAAACCATTTTGCTTAGATAGAAGGAAAAAACACACAATTCGACCCCCTCTACTTCCAACAAGTGTAGCTCCCTTACGTAACTCCGATGATGCTGAAATTTGAGGAGAACCTTTTACACCTCTCAAACTAAGACTGGTTTAAATTTGACACAAATCCAACGGTGGATTTGAGAGGAACAATTAATTGAAATAAAAATCCAGAGGTTTTGTCATGGAAATCCTTCCATGAACTCCACTACAACACCCTCTACTTCCAACCAGTGTAGCTCCCTGACAACTAACCCGATGATGCTGAAATTTGGGGAAAACCTTCTACACCTTCCAAACTAAAATTAATTTCATTTTATCACAAATCCAACGGTGGATTTGAGAGGAACAACTAATTGAACCAAAAATCCAAAGGTTTTGCTACAAGTACTTGTTACATACAACTTCCTTTCATATTTGATTCTTGCACACACTTTTTCCATGAACACCTCTCCACACATAAAAACTAAAAATTCTCCCTCACACTTCCTCCTCCTCTTTTTTTCCTTCCCACATACACACAATAACCTCTCCCTTGGTAAGTTTCCATGACCTTCCTTGAGTTTGTTCCCCTTGTCCAATGAAAGCTTTGAAATCCTTTGCTTTAATAAATGGCCTCTTCATCCTTCTAGAGCCAATGAGAATTGAGAATAAATTGCCATCCAATTGAGTTTAGGATGATAATTCTTGGGCCCAATGAGACACAAAAAATATTCCATCCTCCAATCAAATAGGGTGACAATCCTCATGACTAATGGGATTGGAGGATTCATCCCTTCCCTTATCTTACATATCTTGATGAGGTCTCTTGAACTTGATATTTATCCTTTCCGTCTGTTGACCTTCACATCCTATTTCTTCATCCTAATTACTTCAAGTAACTAACTACTAGGATAGTTTATCAGTAGTAACAAGTAACGTCCTTGAATTCTTACTTGATTAATTCAATGGTTGAACTAACATCCCCGTGTATCATTTACTCTTTTGATATCCCCTACCTATTTATTTTACCATGCACTAGTTAATTATGTAGTACATAGTAAATTGGAAGTAAAATTTGCATCACAAAAAACCCCCACATACTTCTAGATCCGCTATCGAAATTAGGGTTTGATGAATCCATTAGATCTAGGATGTTCGATTTTTCATGAGGTTCCGCCATCACTCCCACACCTTACACCTACCCTAATTTGTTAAATAAAAAAGCCCCAACCCCTTTTAAATGCAAGTACCACATTATTTGTACTATTTTCTTGGTTTTTGTCGATGCAGGTGAGAACTAATCATGGTGGATGATGTCGCTACGCCTTCGAATCCTCCAATTGCATTAGTAGAATAGGAAGAGTTTGAAGAAGCACTGCTCGACATGATTGTTTCTCAATGGCCGCGCGAAGAAGAACCACCCAGGCGAGTGGTGCGCACTTGAGTCGATTGTTCGGCATGGGATCATCGATTGTCTCCTAACCCACATGCTTTAGCAATTTATTTAGAATTTATTCCTGCTCGTGGAGCCGCGCCAGAAAGGTTTGAAGAGTGTCAATGCGAAGATGATGATGTCTGTCTCCATTGTCGAACGTGGGTTCCTGGTGATGGCCATTATCGTTGGCTACGAGGGCCAATCAACCCCCTTCCCATGGAGCACCAAGCTAAGTACCTCGCTTGCACCATTCGTCACATTCTAAATTTTTTACAATTGTGATCTATCCTTTAAGTTGGTTATAAAGTTGTAATTCACCTGAGGCTATTCAGGCGGAAATGTTAATACTTAAATTTGAATTGATTCTATTTAAAAATCTGATAGAAATGAAACTAAATAAAGATGTATTAGGACTACATCCAAAAAATCTTACAAGTACATCATTAGTGCTTGAAGCTTCTTCTACAAAGTAACTTAACCTTGTCATGGCGAAATGCTATTGTTAATTATGGGCTTGTATTCCCTATATATCAATAAATCACATCTAATTCTACATCCCCTTTCCCTTCCCTACAACATAAAAGGGATATTGTACTTTAAAAGGTTTACTAGGTGCTTAACTGATTAAGCGCTACATCAACTAAAATAAAGAAGTACTATATGCCTAGAAATATCACAAAAGCTGATTCAACTATTAATAATCATTACTTGGAGGCTTATAAGCATTCAAATCATTAGTACTAAAGAAAATTACGGAACTAAAGCTTAACTAATTGTTGAGCTATAATCCATGTCTCACACGGTCCAACAACAAAACAAAAGCCAAATATAACTTGTATGAAGGGGAATGCATCCTTGTCATTTGGGCAATTTATTATTTTCAATGTTATCTTTATGGTAGCCCATTTATTTTGGTTACCGATCATCAACCCTTGAAGTTTTTAATGGAATTAGATTGATTCACTGGAAAGTTGGCTAGATGGGCACTCATCTTTTAAAAGTACGATTTTGATATTATTCACAAGGTTAGTAAGGTTAATCAAGACACCGATGGGTTGAGTTGGAACCCAAGTTCTAGTGAAGAGGATGCCATAGGTGCTAACTGGCATGGAAAGGTGGATTTGGAGTGCTAGGATGGTTTACTTCTACATACATGTGTATTTTGTTGGGGTGTTATTGGGATGTACCTTAGGCCAACACGAGTAGTGGGGATTCCCACAGTGATGATGATGAGCTAAAGGGCAATGGTGCCTTGGACGTCCATCTATAACTACTTGTTATGGCATATCTATAGGCAGGTGAAGTTATGATGGGATTGACACCCAAGGAGTGGGATTGTATTGTCTATAGGGTGAAACAATTCTGATGGGAAGGTAATTATTTATTACGAGTATGGATAGATGGGCAAGTATGTGTAGTACCACACCTAAAACAATGTGAGGGCCTTATACACCATGCTCATGAAGAGTCGGGCTATTTTGGGGTCCAATGGACCTATAGTTTGCTCCAAGCACAATATTAGTGGCATGGGATGCAACTACAAGTTCAGTAGTTTGTTTCTTGGTGCATGGTGTATGATCGAGTATGAAAATCATTCAACACACCAACACCCAAACTATAGCCCTTACTGATTATGGGACTAGGTTATCTATGAAGCTTGGATTTTGCTGGTCCATTGAGTTTGACGCCTCAACATAACTGATATGTTATAGTTATGATTGAGCATTTCTCCAAATGGTTGGAATTGGTGCCATTGCCAAATCGCAATAGTGAGGGAGATGCATATGCATTTATGAATAAAGTGCTTAGCAAGTTTGGTGCTCCAACCAAGGTTTTTACTAACCAAGGTACAAAATTTCGAAAGGATTTCCAAGATTTGGGTGAAAATGCATTAATAGATCATCGGACTATTTCATGAGATCATCTTGAGGTCGATGGGTTGGCTAAACGAATGGTGCAGATGGTGAAGTGAGGACTGCAAAAATATGGCATTCAAAAATGCCACACTTAATACTAGGACTTATAGTTACCATGGTTGGCCACGAGATATAAGTTTAGTTAGCAGGCTTCATTAACATCTTTTTCACCATGTTTTTTGTTATTTGGTCGAGACCCCAAGCTACCAACCTCCATTTGACGCAATGTTATGACTATGATTAGTCTCAACGATCCTTTAGTATGGATTCAGGCATGTGAGAGGCAAGTTACTTTGTTCAAGCATGTGTCAATTAATGATTTTTTTCCCCATGTGTGTTTTGCATGTAAATGACACAATGAAAATAGGTTGTGCAACCTCATAGCTTTTTAGGTCAGATTTGGAGGATTATGAATTTCTTGCACCAACTCGATAATAACTTCATCTAGGTTTACAATCTTTTTGGATGTTCTTCTATCACAATAGGGCCTTGAGGCATGTCTACATGGTAGCATTGGTCAATTTTAAACCTATTGTAAGGATGGTTTTCATGTGTTGTATGATGGACTATACTTTCAACTATATGGAAAAATTCCACAATAGTAGATTCCTCCCCCATTGTTGACCTTGATTGCGATCAATTTCTTCATCTAATGTGTATTCCTCTTCATTTCCATGGTTGTTGATGATTGTTACAATGTAAATTTTAAAAGTTGAGTATTGTTGTTCATTGCTTTAAAGGTGAAAGGCCAAATACCTATAGTCTTGAACCCATACTTCGTGTTTTTATTTATGAGATATTGATATGTGGCATAATCTACCCATCCAACCATAGTGATATTATTTAGTTCCATGTGATTGGTTTTAAACATAGTTGCATCCTGAACCTTTCTAAATGTTGTTTTAAATGGCTTGAAATAAGAGGCATAAAATGGTTGTAGAACATGTCACGTATGGGATGATAAAGTAATCATGTTTAATTCAATTTTTTGTACCTCTTTCATTGTTTTTAGGGTAACATGACTACCATGCCCATCCAAAACTAACAATGTCAATTTCTATGAGACATTCCACTTGGAACAAATTCCTTAAAAAAAACTAATAACTCCTTGAACAAAAAAGAAGTCATCCAAGTTTTTTTTTGCATTGCCATGTAGGTTTTTAGTTTGCAAAGTTTGATGTAATCATCTCATAGTCTTTCACCTTTGAAAATGTAAAACCATGGTAAAACATTTCCTACAATGTTTATTACACAATTTATAGTTAACCATTCCTAAAACTTGGGGGGATAGTGTAGTAAATTGCATTTGATCCTTTCTAAGCTAAAACCTTTGCTCCCGATTATCTTATAGCTAAAATGCATATTTCTTCTAAATTCCATATGTGAAATGCAATGTAATTGTGTTGGTTGTATAATGATTGTAGGTTGCACTATGAAATATTGGGTCTGCGAAAACCTCATTACCCTGTAACTAGAGCTTTGAAACAATTAATTTGCAACTACATTGTAATTATCCCATGGAAAAATGGGGAATTAAAACATAAAATGCCATGTTAAAATTTCATGGAATTCTATTATAATTATATATAATTCCCAAGATTGCCATGTATACATATGAATGTACGCATCATATAAACGAATTTGGTCAATTATGTTTGACTTTGTTAACAAGTTACACAAGAGCCACATGTGATAATAATAGGCAACTAAAATAAATTAAACAATTATTAGCATATTCTTTGCAATTACTTTACCACTACGATATTGAATATTTGTGCAACTACCCAACTATTAGTTACAATAACAATAATAACATTATTATTATTACTTATTAATAATAATAACAATACTTATTATTGTTGTTATTATTATACATTAGTATCTAGATTCCCAAATTCATAGTTAATATTATTGCTTATCAATTATTTTGAACTCTAATAATTAGTATACCTAGTAGATAGACTATGTTATGGTAGACCATCCAATATCACCTATTGTTGGTTGGTGATTAAACAATTTTGAATCTTTATCATTTCTTGTTTATTTTGTGGAATGTAAAATAGAATACAACGTTTGGACTAAATTATGCTTCATGATTTTGCCTACATAAGTAGCATATATATTTTTGTTCACTTGAACTACTTCCATGGGAATGTCAAGTTAAACTTTACATTATATGTTTCAACTCCAAAGGCAAAGGAACAACATAAAAGAAGCACAAAACACATCGAAATCACTTAATGTATTTTTTTAAAGTGACGTTTTATTTCTAAACTTCATATCTTCCTTGTTTCTTGTCCATTTTAACAATTTTAAGTGCTATGGGTTCACCAAGTTAAGATCTACATTAACTATTTGAACTTCAAAGGTATCAGAACAACATAAAAGAGCAATGAAAAATATGAATGTGTTGAATTTTAAAGTGTGAATTAGGTTGCTGACCAAACATTGTCCCCGTTTCATTTTGACAACCATACCTTCCTCATTTTGTGTCTTTTTTGAAGAAAGTAAATGGTTTAAAGTGCACCAAGTCAAGGTCTATAAAAACCTTTTGCATTTGAGAAGCAAATAAATAATGTATTAAAATCTGAAACTTTCTATGAATTCAAACATTTGCTTAATAATTGTCTTGTAGTGGTTGCAAATGAGTTGCAGGTGAATTGCAACTAAGATGCAATTTTTGTTTTATCCATATTGTTTGTCTTGCCTAAAAAATTACTTTCTTAAAAATGAAATTTCAAAAAAACTAATAAAAAAAGGTTTGGCTTTAAAGGTTAAACCCAAATAAAATAAGATTATCTCAAATGACCTACCTATTTAATCGAAGCTTACTTACCTACCTACCAAGCCTAGGAAATGTAAGTAATAATGCCTACCTATCTATTTGACCTAACCATGTATCAACATATTATCAACTTTAAATTGAATGGTTTAAATCAAATTAATAAAAAAAAATCAAATATCAAAAAAAATTTAGAATTACCACATGTCCATTGAAGATTTGTCAATGTAGTTTGCCACATCAACACATTGTTGCCTATGTAGTTGCATATTAGTTACAACATAGTGGCACAATAGTTGCAATGACCTAGTTGCAACATAGTTGCATGAATTGCATTTGTATACAATTTCATACAATGATTTGTGCCATTACAAATTGTCTGATAGCATTTAAATTGTAAAAATATTTTGAATTGCAAGTGGTCATTATAACTCAAAATTGCAACTAGAACTTGGTTGCAAGCCTAGTTGCAAATCACTTATTTTTTCATAGTGTTGGTGTTAGTTCTTGTGTTCTACAAACTTCCAATCCTTTTACTTGTCAAATGTTGATTTTGAGGTGTTTCTATTTGAACAAATACCACCAACTATTACTTAATATTCCATCTCAAAAGGGTGTATCCCTTGTTTGTGTCAACTTTACAATCTTCATCTTTAACTATTGTAATACCTAAACAATTTCAACAACAAACTATCAAGTGATTAATTAAATTTTAAATCTTAATTTTGGCATTTGGTTTTTTAATTCTAAATTTTTTGATAGGTAGTGGTTATACAAAATAATAATAAAAATCTCTTTGAGGTTATGAAATAGTATAATGTGTTTAAACTATCTTAGTGATAAGTTTATGTACTTAAACGTTTGTGGCTCAAACCTAACTATTGAATGTTGAATTGTTCATTTTATTAAAATTTCAGCACAAATAATAAATAAAATTTCAAAAATTCAACAAATAAAATAAAGTTTAATTTATGTTGAAATCATTTAGGTACTACAATATTGTAGGCTTATGGACAATCCGCTTTCTTGCATATTTTTGGCCCACTTGACCATTGTAACATCTTTTTATTTTGTAAATGTATTTATAGGCCCCATCTTCCTAGACCTTGTTTTTTCGTTTATGCGGTCAAAAAATGAGTTCAAAGGAATGTTCCATGAGCTATTGGCCTTCCTTAAAGAACATGTGCCTCTTTCAATAACATCCATTGATGATTTTGCTTCATTTATCCACATGCCTTATAGGGATTTAATTATGGTGGTTTTCTTCCTATTTGTGATTCATGAATAGGGGGCATATTTTCCTTGTCCATTGGTTGTTAGTCCCACATGCCACTTTGTCACCTTTAAGGCACATTCATGATTGTTGTTGTCTTCAGGATCCCAACCTTTAAGAACTTGGCAGTATACATTTTGGCCCAATTAATAATATGTTTTTTTCTTTCCTATACCCAACAATCCAAAAAGTGTAATAAGTTTGGAAATTTATCTATTGCATGTTCAAGTAGTGTTATATGAAATTAGATGAAAATATATAAGTATGCAAAGTCTTCCCACACTAAATCAACGTCTTATGTTGGTGTGCAAACTATGGAAAAAAATTAGTACGAGCAATTAATATGACCTAGTTGATCTTTTGTTTTCTTGAATCTCCTTGAACCAACATTTCAAACTATGGATTATTGAATCTAACAATAATCCAAATACTTCTTCAACCTTTGGTTTTAAACATGATTTATGATTTTTGTCCCAAACTTTAATGGTGATATCTTTTCTACATGTTTTTGTTAAAGGGGTAGGATGATTACATGATTTGGATAAATAGGGCATTTAGGATAGGGATTGCTCATGGAGCATTGTAGTTTTGAATTTTGAACTCTTGTTGGTTTTTGGAATCATGATGATGTGACTTGGGACTGCCCAAAGAAGGAAGATTTGGGGAAGAGGAAAAGACATTTTTAGAAACACAATTTTGGGAAAAGTAGAAGAAGTTGTAAGTACTTGTAGTAGAAAACCACAAATTCTGTTTTGATATATCACATATTTTAATTGTTGTTTTGATTTTTTCAACAAAACATGGGATTATGCTATAATTTTTATTCATGTTTTCAGTAATATAGAAAAACACATATTTTTACTATGAAGTTTATGTTTATATCGTTGGGTGAATTTTTTGTAGTATTAGAATATGATGAAATGAATTGTAATCTTGTTTCTGGAGTTTTTTACAATGTATTTTGAAGTGCAAATTCTAGTTATATGAAATAACCATGAATATAATGTTTTAATGAATGGCAAGTGCGTTGAGAATCAAGGCAAAAATAATGAATGTATGCATGTGAAGTGCAAATTTATTGTTACAATAGTGTGGAATAATTTTGCAAGGATTAAATTTCATTTCTACTAGTTTTATTTTGAAATGTCTTTGTTGCAAATCTATGCAAATTCGCTACTACAAAATGTGGGTGTAGTTCACTAATCTTCGTTCATTAGATTGGTGAATTCATTGTTTCACCACTATGAGTTATTCACTGTGACCAATGAATTCACACAAAATCTAGTGAAATCACTTGGCGTACAAAGACACCTTTTGTTGTAGTGACTATAGAAACTTAGTATGAATCTTGAAGGTTAAACCTTTGGAAGGTTAATAATGAGTATTTTTGGAAGATTCAAAATATGATGTCTTTGGTAATCTTGATGCGTTATATTCTTGTTAATGGGCTTATTTATGAATAGTCACATGCCCATTAATATGACAAAAAAACTCGCATAACCAAACATTCTCTTTGTTTGTCTTGGTGTTGTTTTGTGAAAATGAATCCAACCCACCCCTAAACCAAACAATACTTTAAAAAACATCTAAAATTTTTTGTTAAATCAATCCTAAACACACCCATAACCAAACAAAAAAAATTGACACTAATAATTTTCATCTTATTTACTTTCAATTATGCACATGAAAATGTGCCTATATTTTCCCCTCATTGAACATGTGTGAACATAACAAGTCAAAATTTATTATACCCATAATTACACACAAAAGCAACATTATGTGTGGGTCACCCAAATTCGCTAAACATCATTTCAAAAACTGGGCATTTGGTGATAGGAATTTTTGAAAACATACATAAAACCCCTTGATTGTTAACTAAGGTTAATTTATACTAGATCATTATTCAGTTATCAAGGGATGTTCAATGCAGGGTGTGTTTACCCTAGTCCATTTTGAAAGTGGTGATAAACTATTTTGGAAATAAAAAAGGTTCAAAGGGGTTTAAGTTTTTTTTTTTTTTTTTTGGGTTTGAGGGGGTGAGGGGGGTGGATTTGTGTTCCCATTGTATTCCCAATACATTCTCATTAGGTTTGCAAAATGTTCCCTAAAATATTCCCAAAGCATCTCATTTTATTTCCCATCTTGTTTGGCCATGGTTTGACTTCCATGTATACACCTCAATTATGTATATTTAGATGTTAACCATCTTGCACACTTTTCATTATTCATATCTGTATGTTATGGCTAGTTGGGGTCTAGATATGAATGTTCATGTTATTCATATCCAGTAGATGAAATTATAATTGTCGAATATGCATATGCAAAGTATATGTATCGATATTAAGGTCTAAGGGGCTTGATATGAAGCACCATGTTAGGGTTTGGGTTTAGGGTAGTTTGGATGTCTCTTTGTTTCTTTCATCTTTTTGCACATATGGCAAAACTTGAATTGCTTTTCTTTTTGTCACAAGGATGAACACTTTTGTTTTAGCAGAATGTGGGTGGTGAGCACCTTTGCAACTATTTCTTCAACAATGGGTACATTGCATTTTGTTTACTTCCCCAAGGTTTTTGGTTTTTTTTCTTGATTGAATTGTTTTGGTTAAAGAAGCTTAAATATTGCATAAGTTTTGGCTTGACGCATAGTTTCAGCTTTTTGCACAAATTTAAGCTTCAATAGGTTCCAAATTTGAGCAAATTTCACTTACCTTTGCATTCGTGTGTTTACAAATTTGGTGCTTGCATTATTTTTTGCCTTCTTTGCATAGTTCATGGTGTCTTTCATGTTTTGGAATTTGAATTCTTGATAACGTTGTTGAACATGTCTTCCATCTTATGGAGTTTGGATTCTTGCTGATGTTGCTAAGCATGTATTTCACACTTTGGAGTTTAGATTCTTACTAATGTTGTTGAATGTGTCTTTTGCACTCAAAAATTTAGATTCTTGCTAATGTTGTTGAACACGTCTTTCACGTCATAGTGTCTAGATTCTTGCTCTAAATTCACATTTTGAAATCTAGATTTGAGCTAATGTTATTGATGTTGTTATTATAGCTCTTATGGGTAGTTGATGATGTTGTTGTAACTCTTGTGGGTAATTGATGGTGTTGTTGTAGTTTTTCTTAGAAGTTGATGTTGTTGCAACTCTTATGGGTAACTAATGATGTTGTTACAACTCTTTTGGGAAGTTGATGGTGTTGTTGATAATGCTAAACATAAAAGCTCCATCTCATTTGCCTTTGGATACACTTATTGCTGACAACAATTATAAATTCATTATGGCTTATAAGTTTTCGGGTGTGAGCAAATCACACTTACCTTTATACGTTTTGGCTTCAAAAGTCTCCAGGTTTAAGCAAATAAATTTGCACTCTAGTTTTTCATCAATTTTCTATCATGGTCTTCAATTTGTATTTTGGATTTCGGTCAATTTTCTATCATGGTCTTCAATTTGTATTTTGGTTGATTTTGAACATACCAACAATGATGATTGATGATGACATGTGCCTACTTGAATTTGTTGGTGAGGTTGAAGAGGATTGACACATTAATCTAACTTTTAATGTTCCTACATAAAATGTTGCACTTTAATAAGCTTGTTAAATGTTGAAAACATACATCTACACATTATGACTAACTTTGTTTCTATTGATGTTGAGGTTATGTAACTTGCAAATATACAAGTTCAAGCTACAACTTGGAAGCCACATAGCTAGAACTTTATTTGTTAGGGTTTCTTTGAGCTATCAATGACAACTTACCTGTGGATCTTGTGAATTTGTAGATGTTACAATGTATAATCTATAAAATAGAACAAGTAGATGGTAATTTTTAATTCCAAACATCTACCTTAAAGAAAGGTCTAATCAAATATAACAAGACTGATGGGATCACACCCATTATAACTCATGTTGCTTCTACACATCCCAAGTTGGTTACTTAAAAGAAAATACAAATTTCTACTAAAAAAATTGTTGTGGAAACAAGTCACAGTCGATAAACAAGCAAGAGGAGGTGTGGCTTTCTGATTGTACAACCATTGCATTTTTTTTAGCAACCAATCCCTACAAGAAAATTGATGGGGCACAACAACAATTTTTTTGAATATTTTGTTCTATACATTTACAAAGGGTACAAGGCCCTTTCAAGTTGTGAAAATGTTTGGCTATGAAGGTTAGTATTACGATAATGTCATTGTGTGATTTTTCCTTCTCACTTTAATTTAGTTGAAGAAGTCTTACTTGGAATGGTTAAAAAACCAATGAACTTGCATGTGTTTCCTAACCTCAAATTTGGAGGAACTGTCTATTAGTTTTGATCTTTGCATGTCTAGAGGTGATGCAGATACATTTGCTTTGGTTATTAACCACTTAAATGGTTCTTGGACTTTTATGCATGTTATAATTGGATCATTTGAGGTGCATGATAGCACTTGGGTTTCCATGGCTAGGTAGTTGGAATCTTTGCTTGGAAAGTATGATTTGACGCATTGTGTGATCGCTTTTGTGAAAGATGAAGGTAGCAACTTGACATCAATGGTAGCAGCATTACATTCTATTGTTGATTGTTAGCCTTTGAAACTTCAAAGGGTTTATGAAGGTATGTGTTTTAGTCACATTATGTTTAAGGCGCGCCAATATGTTATATATGATGAAAAAATGACTAATGATTTGAAACATGTTAGTGTGAAGGCTACCCAAGGTAGTTTTTAAAAGACGATCACATGGACAAAAAAATCAAGTAAAAAAACGTAGGGATGAGATAAGGCATGTGTGGAGAGTGGCGCCTTCGTAAATTCTAAACACCAATGAAGATGATATTTGCAAGTAAAATGATTATGTTTGAAGAATCATTAAAGTTCAAGAATGCCATAATTTTGTGTTATGGGTAGCAACAGGTAATGGCATTACAATAGAGGGTTCCTAAAATTGAAGTATGGGCAATTGTAGAAAGACTCACTTGAATTTTGAATAATGTTCACTACCTATGTGATAAACCAATCTCGAGGTCACTGGTTCATGTCTAATGCTTTGACTACATGTATTAACTTGACACAAGCTATGGAAATTAAGATGGGATGGGTTGTTGATGTGACTAATGTTTTTGACCCATTTGATCATGAGGTGTTCCTCTTTCAAAAAATGTGGTCCCAAGTTATTAAAGTGATCAAACCATGTTTCCGTTTTTAAATAACTTATGATTCATTTCAAATTCACAACATGATTACCCTTATGTTTGATCCTTGATTCAAGTCTTTGCAAGTTTTGGAAAATAATGTGGGATGAGGGAATGTTATCTGTGTTATTGAATATGATGCAAAAGTAGTAATTCTTCTATTGATGATCACTTTTGATGTATTGAACCCTATTGTCCAAACATATGCAACCCAAGTTGATGGATCATATGTTGAAGCTATTGTTGTTGAAGAAAAAAACAATAACATCTTTGGTGTTGGTGCTTTTATTGAAGAGTTTTCTTGTGCTCTTGTTGTAAGGGAGTTATCTCTATTTAAGAGGCTATTTGTAGTTTTAGTTGCATGTGCTAATCCCCTTGCTTGGTGGCACATTCATGAAACTCAGTTCCCAAATGTTGGCTTCCTTGCCGAGTATATCCTTGAAATTCTAGGGTCGCATATTGAAATTAAACATGTGTTTAGTCTTGTTGGTGTGTAGACAACTTTCTAACATTGTTGGTTACAAGTGGAAAACTTAGATTATATGATCACTGTTGTGAAGAATTGGCCAGACAATCCGCAAATCAATTGAATGTGACATAAAAATATGAAAGATTGATGACAATTTTAACTTCACTAATTGAAGACAATTATGACTTGATTGCTTGAAAGTAGATTTTTTTGAACAATTGGAACCAGATGGTGATTAGGTTTTACAAGGTAAGATCTAAGATCTCTTACTTACATTATTATCTTTTTTTTTTGTTCTTCTAAAAGTTTGCTGAAGATTTTAATCTTTGTGCCATTGTGAATTTGCAAGTTACTATTGGAACTCACCAATGATAATGATGGTGTCTTGGTTGTGTTTTGTGGGGTTGAGGTGTTTATGTGTTTTCATGGGGTGTATGTGGGGTGTGGTTGGGACAGGCACTTGTGCTACATTGGGTAGAATCATGTAAAGGATTGGGGTTCAACTCCCCCACAAGTTATTAATGTGTTCAAATTTGTGTGATTGCAAACAAATTTCAACCATAAAAAATTTATGTGTCTTTGTTATACATATCCTTTTGTTAGTTTGATTTTGATAACCAACAAATCCATATCCAGTCAAGGAAGAAAGATGAACATGAATTCAATCTGTCTTGACACATATATGTGAAAATAATTCGATGCATATTCTTATGTTATTTTTTTATAAAAAATATGTTATATTGGTATCTTGCAATAAGCCTCAAAACTAAATATCCGGACAACACTGTTCTGGACCACCTTGGTGACTTGTGAATGGAGACCACCAAGATTCACGAGTGGGAATTTATAGCGTTCCCCACCTTGTAGCCTTGTAAGTTGTTGTATAGTAGTAGGCAAAGACTTTGCACAATTCTTAGGCCCATCTTAAACTAGGAGTCAGGGCCAATGTTCAACCCAAATCCAGCATTCCTATTGGTGCAAAGCAGCCTTACCAACTAGTAACAATTACATATTTACAAGGAACATGCAGTAAATGTTCCCAAGTTTCCTGGTCTTGATAATTCTTATAAAAATGGAACTTGCCTTTCTAGTGAAGGTAGAAGAAGACATACTTCAGTATTTCAACCATCCCTTCCCTTTTTGCTTGTGTTTTCCCATGTGCATAAAGCACTTGGAGACAATTTGTAGTGTATGTGGAGGATACCTTATATCCATGAATTTCCTTCCTAGAAATTGGGAGGGAAATTATGCCTACTTATAGGTGTAAGAACCCTCCCACAATTGAGGAGTAGGCATATAAACCCTCCCATTCATATGCCTTGTGATCCACGTAGGTTTGGTTCATGATAAAATTTGCCCATGGGTGGGGGCAGATTCCCAAAATGCAGGGCTGGGCTATCACCTCGTCCAAGGCCGCTTATTTTGAGAATGCCCCAACCCTAGGGCTTTACCCTACACTTATTGTTGTGCAACTGCCCCAGGTTGATGTGTTCCTGAAATAATGGGCCCCCGGATCCCCGTTCCTGGGTTGGGGAGCTGTTATTTCAGGATCACCCCAGCCCTGAGGTGTTACCTTACACACAAAAACCTGCCCTTATTTTTTTAGTGTATCTAGATGACCATTGTCAGGCACAAGAACTTAGCCAGTATCTTCTGAAACGGAAGAAATCTTACACAGTAGAAGCTCACACCCTCTGAAAATTAGGGCAGATATTTACAATAAGGAATGGCCATACCCTTCTCCTGTACATAACTGGTTTGGCTGTCTTGTTCAGGCACATTTTGATGTTTCTTGTTTCTTCCTGGGTGGGAGAGGTGGTCATCTGCTGGTTCCACTTTCAGTTTTGTCAGTTCCACTGGCGATGTGAATAGATATGGAGGGAAAACTAGTTATGTTCTGGAACCGGCCCTCTTAGAATCCATGTCACATGGCGGGAGAGCATCTCACCCGACCAAGCTTTATTCGTTCATAGTAAGTAATTTGGGTTCCAAGGTTGGCTTTGCCTGTATTGCACTATGATCCTCAAGCTCTGATGCGAGCGTCATAATAGCCCTCAAATGTGCCCTAAAACAAGAGACAATGATTCTCCACGAGGCTCTGGGCGCTCATGGCTTCTGCGATTCGGCGCTTGATTTTCTCCCCTATTAACCAGGACCCTCCGGAGTCGGAACATCGAAGTTTGGCGCTTTACACGTTATTTTGATGTTCCCAAGCTTCACTAGGACCATAGCAATGATAGGATACAGACTCCACGCATGGAACATTTGAAAACTAAAAGTCAGGGGGATTAGAACTGATGTCAAACACATGCTTTAATTTCTACGTAAGCTTTCCTGACACATAGATCTCGTCGGCTGTGGCTTTAATTGTTGAAATCCTTTTGTATTTCTTCTAGTAAATTTTAGAAGAGAGGCTGCACATTCAATCTAATGAACTAAAATGATATCATCAACTGGATTACCTGGGCAAGTTGCAACCCCTCTGTAGCTTAATGGCAACAATATTCAGGCTATTTTTGTTCTATCAAATGACAAAAGGTAATGCATTTATCATCCCACTAGACGGATTGTGGTGATGACACCTACGGATTCATGTTGGCATCTCTTCACTCCACACAACTTGATTCAACAGTTATTGAAAGCACACCACTAAGGGCATCTTTCCATTGAGTAGCTGCAACTCCAACTTTGGAAAGGCCAGTTGCTTTCCATTGGCATGGAATTCAGAAGCTGAAGGTGCAGCTAGGGGTGCAGCTTGCCCATCTTGGAAAACTGAAATGCAAAACTGGAACAGCGGAAGTCAACAGCTGGAGGTCTAACTTCCTAAGCTGAAGGTGCAGCCTTTCAAAGGAAAGATGCCCTAAGCCCTGATACACTTTACTTGAGGTAGACAACTCTGTTCTTTCTGTTTTTAACCCTGTGTGTATAGAGACAAGGGTTAGAGTATTAGTGTTCTAATTTGCAGAGGTGTTGTGTGCAGGTGTGCAGAAAAAATGTTATGATCAATGAAATTGTTGGATTTGGTAATCTGATTTTTTTCAGTCCTCTTGAGTGAACTAAGAGTTAAATGTGTAACAGGGTTTGGTAGGTTTGTTATAGTATTAAAGTACCAATGTAAATGCTAAAAACATACTATTATTTTCAATGTTCAGCAAAATAGCATTGTATACAGGCCTGAAGATTTTTTTTTGCAGCCCAATGGGATTGTTGGATTTGGTGATTTGAATTTGTTTTCTTAATTATTTTGACTGAACTAACAGTCAATGTGTAATATCTATATACGCATTACTTGTGAATTTTATTGGTCTTGCCTACCAAGGCAAGGAGATTGTGTTTAGATTCATTATAGAGTATAGTAACTTAAGGGATTTTGGCCCCTAGGTAATAGGCCTATTTTTATATGAGGATTTTTGAATGATGATATTTTGGCTTGAGTTGAAACTTGAGATTAGTTATAGAGTTATAAAATCTTGAAGGATTTTCATTTCTTTTAAAGGATTTTTTGAGGATTATATTTTTGCATGGTGAAACATTTGAGTTTCCATAATTCTTCTTTTGCCTGAAGATACTTTTTAATGTAAATGGCAAGGCTACAGTGTGACACACCCCTTATTTCAATCTTGTGATGTAGCCAAAGTGGCAATCATCCATAAGAAGATTTAAGGCCACACCACACTGTAGGCAGTTGTATTCAAGAGATATGGAGGCCTCCGCCTGTCAAAGCTAAAACCTTCCTAGGTCCACCTATTCACCTAGATGTTGGAACTTGGCACAATTCTTCCATCACACAACCAGCAGACAACTGCAGGAAGAGAATCGTGAAGTGGTGTAAAACTATTGTCAGCATTAATTAAGAAACTTGTGGTTTTAAATGCCTCATGGCAAAAGACGTGAAGCTGATGGCAAAATTGGCGTGATGACAAAAAAGAAAGCCAAGATTTGTGCATTTCGAGGGGGCCTCGCCTGGAAATCCTCCAAATAGCGGTGTCCTTCACCTCAGCTTCCCTCTTAGCAAACCTCTCACACCGGGCCGTAGCGTGGCGGCTGTGTGGTAGCCACATAGAGGCAGGGAAGACGCCATATACCCTGGTTATGCTAAAAAATACCTTCTACAGAGCTTTGTTTGGGACATTTCTTGGTTGACAATGATCAACCCTTGTGCAAAGACTTGTGATTCTACCACAGGTTTCGACTAGTTTGACCCTACTTTTAGGGTAAATAAAAATTTTACATTATTATTACCTTTTTAATGCAAAAAATTATGTTGATGGTAAGTATCCTCACTTTTTCTTGGGAGGTGCTAGGTTTGAAATCAGTGTGAAATCATTGAACAGGCAAAAGAAGAAAAAAAAACTTTTGCAGAACATGAAAATCAAGCGAAACCATGTTGCCTGCTCTTTACACAACACCATGCAATGCAAAACAACGATGAAAATAAACAAGCTCAAAAATGCACTGGACAAAGCTCATTACGAGTTGTTTAGCATCTCATTGCAAGCAAGTCATGTTCTTCCCTATGCACCTTTACAAGATTCTACCTATGGCATGGCTGTAAGTCAAATTTGGGTACAAATGAGATAGGAATGTAAAACAATTTAAGCATCTTTCTGTATTTTGGGCATTACCCACTTGAGAAGTCTGGATATTTCTATTCGCTTAATTGGAAACACTCAAAACCAGCCATGAACCACAACTTAGTAAACTCTCCTACTCCCCCCTTGATCCCCTACCTAGGTAACAACCTATGTAAGTACCTAACTCCCATAGGTAAGTAGGTAAGGATTGTGAGTGGTTACTAGGTAGGAAGATAGGTAAGTCACTTGGTGGTTACTAGGTATATAGATGCTTGTGGATGGTTAGATAGGTAACCACCGATTGTGGTTAGCTATGACACAGGAATACAACCCAAAAAAAAAAAAGTGTTTCCAATCCACACACTGTTTGTATTGCATGGTGGGCTGGTGGGTGGTGGTTCACTAATACTCTAATACCCTTTGTCCTACTCATATGAACTTAATACTTTTCACTATTTATAGCTTACTTTGTCATATCCAAGTATCTGTGTTTGCTTTCTGTTGTCAATAAAGTTCGTCGAGGGCGGCTCCTTTTTAAATACAAAATTCAAGATGCCTTCTCTTGGAATATTAAGTGACACCGGACTAGAAATTATTATCAAAGTATTGTCTGCTTCTTTTTTACCTGACTGCCCAATTGCCCAGACACAAAATTGGGGTACTGTTATTCACACTTTAGGTGTGTAATGGACACTAGGAAACACGATGCATTCTAATATGCCTCCTAGTGCCCATTACACACCAAAAGCATCCGTAAAAGGACCCACATTTTTGTCTCTGGGCATCATCCATCTTTTTCTCAGATCGGGGCAGACAAGGGAAATAAGGACCTATTGCCAATTTAAGATCCTCTGGATGTCATGGTGCGACTGTACTTTTGTCTTCATGCTTCTATCAATTAGTGAGGGGAGTGCCCTCAGTTTTTATTTATTTATTTATTTTTTCATGAGGCATTTGATTGGCCCATCACCAATATTTTTGGAATGCGGTGGACTCACTAATGTACAAGCCTAAACATGCTTCCCTCCCCAAAATAAAAGCATGCTTTGTCATACTCTGGCTGAAAGAGCATCCACCCAATGTCCATAACACAGGAAAAAAAAAAGCGACACAATTTCAGGATATGTCTACATCAATATCCAGCAACTATTCGGATTCATGTTTGCACATATCCGGACAATACTGGTCCAGACTCCAGAATCCACACAAATGGTTCTTCTGATTACCCAGATTCTACAATTATGATGTTGATAATTTGCTAGTGTTCTGGACTTACAGTGTATTGTTAACATCTGGCCAAGCTAATTCATCTACATTGACTTCAATCCAATTGCAAAATGTAGGAAATACCTTCTAGATCAAAATCCACCCCGGTATCCAATTCGTAATTCCAAAGCCAGTGCTTTTATTTTTGGCAAATTATCAGCAAATTTCCCCATTTGAACAAGGCCAGCCACTTTAACAAAGGAAAAAATAATGAAAATTTTGGAAAATTCGTCAAAAATCTTACTTGCCATGATGAGATGCAACGAATAGCATATTTGCTTTTTTGCTTTTCATCTTTAACTTCTATTTCATAATTATACATGATGCCAAAAAGGCCCCTTCCTAGCCATAAAATCACCTTTAAAATACATCCCATCAATCCAAGTTGCCATATGGTTCCATTAGTGGAAAAGTCCTTTTGTAACTATGTCTCTAACTACATTTCAACTACAAAACATAATTGAAAGGAACAAGTGTAGTTGCAAAGTATTTTTTGTAACTAGGAAATATATATTACAACTACAAACCAAAAAAATCGAAAATTACAAGTCAAAATGACATTCCAATTGAAAGTGTTAGTCATGTGTCAATATCACAACAATAGTCACTACTTACCATTTTAGTTGCAAATTGCATACCATATAGTTTAAAATTGTTGTCAATTACTCTCAATTGGTGGATGAACTTCATTCGCTGATGTGGCATGACATTAACCAAAAATCCAATTGCAATTTTGATTAGGTTGCAATTTTGTAAATTGAAATTTTGACATGTGG